>Ga0075366_10000011_pt1 | contig 79037 bp, 90 predicted proteins | sample EndMethybrTD3031_FD_72351 | JGI IMG/M metagenome (GOLD analysis project Ga0075366, IMG submission 72351) | Populus endosphere microbial communities from Tennessee, USA - Endosphere MetaG P. TD hybrid TD303-1 | ecosystem: Host-associated > Plants > Roots > Endosphere | place: USA: Tennessee...
GTTCCAATTCAGATTCTGGTTAACGGTCGCTTCAAAAACCGTAAGTTCCTGGGCATCGATACGGGATCAAAAACTATTCGTTACGCTAATCCCGACGAATCAGAGGGTGAAGCTCGCTACGATCTCGGTGAAGTTAAGCTGGACTGGCGCCTTGATTGGCCAGCCCGCTGGTGGATGCTAAAGGTTGATGCCGAGCCATTTGGCCGTGACCACTCTTCAGCAGGAAGTTCATACGATACTGGCGCCCAGCTTATGAAGGACGTCTTTAACGCGCCCGCTCCGCTACCAGTACCATATGACTTCATTAACATGGTTGGTGACACTAAAAAGATGAGCGCTAGCAAGGGAACCGGTTTGAGCGCCCTTGAGTCGGCCCAGATTATGCCAGCGGAAGTCATGCGTTATTTCGTGCTGCGTTCACCAGCGAGCAAGTTGCTGCACTTCGACCCCGTTAACGGCCTGATCCAGCTTATGGATGAGTTCGCAGCTTTGGCGGCCAAGGCTGACCGTACTGAATCCGAAGAACAGTTATTGTACGTGTGTACTTTGGGTATCGAGCGCAAAACAGTTAGCCGTGTGCCATTCTCACATCTCGTTGCAAGCTACCAAGCTTCTTTGAAGGACGCCGACACAACACTCGAAGTGATTAAGCGTACCGAACACCGTGAAAACGCCGAAGCCGATGCGGACATCATCCGTAACGAACTGAAGTTTATCGACGCATGGCTTGAAAAGCGTGCTCCTGAAGATGTGAAGTTCGCTCTTGCTGAACAAGTTGACCTCAATCAGTTTTCAGAGCAGGAGCAAGCTTTCTTGAAGGCATTGGCAGAGAAAGTAGCGGCGGCACCAGCTGATGCTGACGGTGCTTGGTTCCATAATGCTATCTATGAATTCAAGGAATCAATGGGTTTGCAGCCGAAAGAAATGTTTACAACCCTGTACAAAGTGCTGATTGGTAAGACCTCTGGCCCACGCGCCGGCTGGTTCTTGTCTACCTTGCCTCGCGATTGGCTTGTCGCAAGGCTTCGCTGCGAGGCCTAGGCTACTTCACGTATCCAGTCCCCATTAGGTGTGGGGTAAAAGCCGCGTCTTGCTGCGACGCCGTCATATCCGGGGTGTATAGGCAAAAAACGGCTGATAGCAGATGTTCGGACATCTTGCCATTGGTTGTGGCTACCACTCTGTACAATAATCGCATCAGATATTAGTTCTTGTTTGGCTAATGTTGCCCAAGCTTCTACGAGTGTCCCACGCCAGTCAAAACCATCATGCAGGCCAGTTTTGAACCGTGTCTTCGGGTCAAAACTTGGATCATGCTCATGTCCGACGTTCTTTTTAGAGCTTGTTCCCGATACGTCCTGTAGTTGTACGATTTTCAGCTTGTTATTTGCATCAATGCCAGCGCCCGCGATCGCCACAAGCCAGTCGTCTTTAGCAAGACCAATGCCATATTGCGTATCGAGGTAGGGAAGGCCGCCATACTCATTTCGGTATGTTGTTTTAATTCCTTCGGGGACAATTACTGAATATCCGGACGGACTTAAGCTGCGTTCGTATACATTTGCAGATTTTACTGGAACCAGAGAGAACCGAGGGAGGCTGCGCGGCAGTTTGCGATTCGGCATGGCAACTGCAATATCTGTAAGCGACAGACGGGCAACGCCGTGATCGAATTGATTCGCCAGTCGTTCCCCGGCATCAGCATGTAGCTCCAGTTCGTATGCCTCGGCTGAATCCAGTCGTGCTGTATACCCGTTGCCTGTATCTTGAGCGTCAATAGTGGTTATCTTTGCCATGGCTTCAGCGATTGCGGCTCCTAGTAAGGTGGCAATGTCTGGGCCTCCGTTGAAGTCTGGGTTGGCTTCGGGTTTTTGGTGTGTCATAAAAGTTAATTATAACATATAAACGCACAATTTCTACTTGCCACAGAATTGTCAGGTGGTACTATGAACAGCGAAATGTCTCTAGCTAACTATGTTATCGACTTCGATAGCACTATTATTGAGTGTGAATCGTTGGACGAACTTGCTGCCATTGCGCTGCGCGGCCGTGCCGATCGCGCTGTTGCTTTGGAGCAACTACAAGACCTTACAAACCTCGGCATGGCTGGTAAGCTAGCCTTTGATGAGTCGCTGCAAAAACGCCTAGAGCTATTTGCTCCAACAGAGGCGCACATTCGTGAAGTAGTGGCCAAATTAAGCAACAGGATTACGCCTTCTTTTTGGGAGAACCGTGATTGGTTGCGCCAGAACGCCGATCGTATCTACGTAATTTCGGGTGGCTTTGAAGAATGTATTATTCCAGTTGTGCAGAAACTTGGCTTGCGCGCTGACCACGTCTTGGCTAACGCCTTTACGCTTGATGGTCGGCGCACGGCGACTGGACATGACAAAACTCGTCACCTCAGCAAAGCCGGCGGCAAAGTTATGCAAGTGAGGGCTCTTGCTTTGCGTGGACCTGTTATTGCTATTGGTGACGGCTACACGGACTACGAGATTAAAAAGAGCGGGGAAGCAGATGCCTTCTGGTATTTTGCGGAAAACATCGAGCGCAAGTCAGTGATGCCGCATGCTACACGCGTTCTGTACTCATTTGATGAAGCCGTACATTCCGATAGAAATCTTCGTCCACTAGCACCGCTAATAAAGTAGGCTTGCCCAGCTGCTCGGTAACCAAGTAGTATAGAGGGAATGAAACGGACTCCAGTTGATTCATCAGATGTAGTTTCGGTCGGCTACGACTCCTCGGATCGTACGCTCGAGATTGAATTCCGAGATAATCGTATATATCGATACAGTGATGTGCCGCAGGACATCTATGATGCTTTTCTGCGTGCTGACTCTTACGGCGGCTATTTTAACTCTTATATAAATGGCTACTATCGTTACCGAAGAGTTGAGTCTATCGCCCAAACCAAGCCACAAGGTCTTGCTTTTGTAACTGGCAATTCACGCAAATTTCGAGATATGCTAAACGCCCTTGATCCATTGGGTATCGAAGTAGAGCAGGTTAACCTGGATATCGACGAAATTCAGTCTGACGATCCCGAAAAGGTAGCGCTAGCTAAGGCTAAGGCCGCATTCCGTGCGGCGGGTCGCCCAGTTGTTATTAACGACTCTTATTGGACTATTCCTGCATTAAAGGGTTTTCCGGGCGCCTATATGAGTTCGGTTGCTACATGGTTTACGGCAGAGGATTTCTTGCGCCTTATGGAAGGTAAGACTGATCGTTCTATCTGTTGCCGAGAAACATTGGTGTACTACGATGGCAAGCGTTCCAAGATCTTTGGTATCGACTACTGGGGCAAGTTTGTGTATGAACCACGTGGCGAATCCCAGCATCAGATAGACAAGGTGATTGTTTTCGGCGATCAAGAGCTTACGGTGGCGGAGAATGAACAGGAAGGTCGGACAAGCATCGATCCGAATGACAACATATGGCATGACTTCGCAAAGTGGTACAACCTACAACGCAAGCTTAAGCGCGCTTAGGCTATAATGAGCCTGTAATTTGTGGAGGGAAAAATATGGACAGAATTATCGTTAACTCTTCCAATCTAGTTTCGGTAGGATATAACAAAGAAGCCCAGGCACTAGAGGTTGAATTCCAATCAGGGAATACCTACCAGTACCTGGACGTTCCGGAGTCGGTGTATCAAGGCCTTATGATTGCAGCATCAAAAGGTGAGTACTTTCACGACAATATTCTCAAAGAATATGAATTTGTAGAAGTCTAGCGGCTGCTAGAAGTCGAACATATCGCCAAGGAAGGACTCTTTCTTGTGCTTTTTGTGGTGATCATTGTCGTAGTGGTGTGATTCATGACGGCGGTCATCATCGTGGTGTCGTTCTTGGTAATGGCGGTCGTCATCATCACGGCGGTGAATTGGGGCTGCTGGCTGACTGCCTCGCTCGATGAGTTTGTCGAGCTCACCGCGATCTAACCACACACCACGGCACTCGGGGCAGTAGTCGATCTCGATACCTTCGCGTGAGGTCATTTGTAGTGTGGCGCCGTCATTTGGGCAGTGCATAGCTAACTCCTAAACTTATTAACTCCTTTATCTTGACGGATACGGCTGGGGCTAAGCTGTAGGCCGGCCGATAAGTTGGTCAAGTTCGTCTGGCTTTGGTATTACCAGCGCTGGGTCAAACTTTAGCTCTAGGGGAATAAGGCTACCGACAAACTGCACTACATCGTTCCATGCATCCGGGCTTGCCTCCGGGAACGCAAAAGCCACGTTTAGTTCGAGTGCTGGTATTCTTATGTGTTGGCCAGGAGTTAACGAGCTACGTTCAAATGCAGGCTCAAGTGACGGAAGGGCCGATTGAAAGTCCTCAACTAAGGCTTCGCAACTCTCGGTATCGGCGACCAACGAAAGAAACTGTTCACCATGCCGATTCGACGATACCTGTGACCTATGAAATGACAGTAGTCTTGGTTGCTGTAATGTAATATTTTCATCTAATGATCTAACTATTGGGGCTAGCGGTGTTTTCTTTCGCGGCCACCACAGATTGCGTAATACCTCCGGCTTTAGGAGCGGTATGCCAAGCTGACCACGAATTTCATCAATCTCCCCAAGCGGCTTTCTTACTTCTATGTATTCATCTTTACTGGCAACGGCCGATATAGCGTTGCTTAGGGGCACACTGAATTCAGAGCTAGCGAGTCGGTAAACTCCTACTCCAAAGCGGTTAAGGGTTGGGTAATTGGGTGTTCTACTCATGTCTATTCCTCCTGAATTACTGGTATTGGGTAGAAAGTTGGTTTGATGGTAGCAGTAAACCCAGCGTAAGACTTTTGGGAAGAACGAGCAAACATCCAAAAAGTAGTTCACTCAGCGAACTTTCAGAATTTCGGTGGCTACCTGTATAATTTTTGTATAAACATAACTGTAGGGAAATAATGGACAACTCTCAAAACTCCACACCTCAAATGCCACAGCCCGGCAATACTCCTGGTGCTGGCAATGTCTACTTCGGTAGCGGCCCTGGCGGCACAGTTCGTCACACACCAAGTCGCGGCAAACTTTTGGCAATTGCTGGTGCTGCATCTGTACTTGTTTTGGGTGGCGGTGGCTACGTACTGGGCTACTACATACCAAACCGTCCGGCTAATGTATACAAAGCCGCACTCACTAATACTGGTGAGGGCTATGACCAGCTCACAAAGTATGCCCAAGATAAAGACGTAGCAAAGAAGCTCCAAAATACTGAAGTCAGTGGTAGCTACAAAGTAGAGACAGATGGCGCTAGTACCGATGGTAAGTTTAAGGCTCACGTTGATGATAAAAATGCGACCTTTAGCGGTGATATAGGCCTTGGCACTACCCGTATGACTGTTGACGGCGTAGTCAAGGATGCTGACAACTCAGACTCTCCTGATTTGTATATGAAAGTTGGTGGTATCAAGGGCTTGGGTGCGCAATTTGGCATGCCTGCGCTTGATACTTTGGACAGCCAATGGATAACGATTGACCACTCGTTAATTGATAACCTGTCCAAGCAGGTCGAAAGCAGCCAGGGTCTGAACTCAACAAGCAATACTATGGCAGCACCAAAAGAAGAAGATGCAGTTGCAGCTTCAAAGGTAATTGGTGACGTTTCCAAGAAGTATCTGTTTACGAGCAACAAAGACAACGCAGTGCTTGAGATGGACAGCTTTGTTGGTAAGGAGACCGTAGACGGTAAGCCAACTAACCACTACAAGGTAAAGGCCAATAAGGATCACCTTAAGGCTTATCTGAAGGAACTAGGGAAGGGTCTAGATAGCACCAATCTCAACGACTGGGCAAAGGCAAACTACGACAAATCAATCAGTGAGCTGGTTAATGTCGACGAGATGGTTAAACAGGTCGACAAAATCAACAGCGGTGACACATTTGACCTCTGGGTTAATACTGACACTAAGATGATCCACAAGGTTCGCTTTGCTGATAAGAAAGACGCTGCCAAGAACTTTATGGAGCTTGGGCTTAACTATAGTAGTGGTGCAGAGAAGCCGTTCTTTATCAACTTCGCAAGCGACCAGGACGGTACTACTACGGCTGGTAAGCTTGGCATGATACTCAATACTGACACTAATGTCATGAAGTTTGAGCTAAACATGGATGAGAATGCTGACGGAGCAATTACCAAGTTAACGGTAAATATGGATATGAAGCCTTCGAGTAGTAAGGTTGATGTCACAGTTCCAGCTGGCGCAATCTCAATCAGTGAGGCATTGCAGCGCCTAGGCTTGGGCGACTACCTGAATATGCTTTCTGATGGCAGCATGTCTCAGAATATGCAATCGCAGGATGGCATGATTAATGTCGGCAACGACATCTCTGACCTAGACCAGACTATTACGCTGTAATAGTGCCTGAATCAAAAATACCCCGCATGTACTGTGCGGGGTATTTTATTTTGAGCAAATTTACTCTTAGGCTGCAAGCATCATGCGTACTTCGGGGTCTATCTGCATTCCGTGCGAAATAGCATAGTTCGCAAGTCCTACTGCCTTGGTGGCGGTGGCTAGGTCTATGTTGCGTCGCTCGGCAAGTGTCATAGCGCAATTGGTCGCTTTTATCATTGCGTCACGAAGACGTTCCTCATAAACTTCGTCGGCCGTATCTACTGGCAGATAAAGACCACTGGACTCGTCTTTCTGCAGGCGCGCTAGGTCGCGCCGATTTTCTTCGATCGACATTTTAACGCCGCCTGAGTTGACCAACTCGCCCGGTATTAGTTCAATTCCCCATAGGCCAAGAAGGCTCTGAGCATCGGACTGCACAGTGTGGTTACCGATCTCTAGGATAGTTGATATAGAGATAGAACCAATATTTTCGGGGGTAATTACATTGCTGGTGGCGGCAGGCGCAAGTGTTTCCGCATCCTTAAAGGTGAGTACATCTAAGTCAATAATTTCTGTATCGCGACCTGACTCATTTTTGATTTTGCGGGCTAGGGCAGCAAGTTTGAAACCTCCTGTGGCTATCATGTCGACATCGTTTTCGCCGTTCTTTAGGATGCCATCTACCATTTTGCGCGTAATAGGCAGACCGTCTTCATGGCTAGTACGAAGCGTGACCGGTCGGTGTGTCTTGGGATCGAGGTCACCGATTGCTGGGATGGTGATTTTTATGTCACGGTCTTTGGGGTCTAACGGATCGTATGCTTCGGCCGCGTAATATGCTCCTGCATACCCCGAACCTTGCACAGCAGTGCTGGTTTGGGTTTGCCCCAAACGACGCATCCGTGCACGATGCACAATTGCCGCACCGCGTCCTGTCGCGGCCGCACGTGGCCCCATATCTGATTTTCCAGTAATAGTTGTTTCGGGGTGGGGGTGGCCAAGTTCTCGCAAGGCGTCAACATAGTAGTCTATGTAGCCATTAGTGCCCTCGTCGCCGGCCGTACCGTCCAGTGTGGGGTTAGTGAGCCCGGCTTCATGCATCAAGCCGGCATATTGATACATGGCATCGATCATCTGATCTCGGGTGAGATCACGCGGGTTAATATTAGCAATGGTTTTACCACCTGCGTGTCTGGTTTCACGAATAGCACCTATTTTGTAGAACATGGAACGGGAATGATCTATGCCATCTTCGCGTTGGAGTTCTGGGGTCGCGTAGACCTTGAACTTGCTTCCACCACGTTTAGTAGTGTCGTCTGGGCCGCAGTGGTATCGCATTACTGATGATCTCTCATCTGTGCCCTTAATACTAATGTATCCTAGATCCACGACCCGAGTGGTCATTAGCTCGCGCATATCCTCCACGGGGAGCCCGATAATCTCAGCTAATAGTTCGTCGTGAGTGCTACGAAAGTCCGGTGCTTCTAACTGGACCGTCTCGATAGCGATAGTCATTTTTCCCTCCAAAATGGATAAAATAAAACAACAGCGCAGTGTTCGAACGCTGTCGGATAATTTGCTTTTTATTCTTATAACAAGACCCCGCGTTTGGTTCCGGCGGGTAGTGTCTAACCTTGTTATGGCACCCAGTATATTACTAACGCTCGCTAAAACAAGCATAACTTTTGTTCAAAAATTGACGCCAATGTTCGCTTAAAATAGCGCATATCTGTTATTGTTCGCTACCAAGCATAGGCGTTTTGGAGTATGATTGAATTCATGGCAAATTGGCGTGGACATGTAGTAGGAGGCGTGGCGCTCGGTGCTGCGTATGCGGCTGCGGTTTCCTATATGCCCGTGGAGCGTTTTGCTGAGACAGCAGGGCTGTTACATGACTGGCAGGTTCAAGCCGCAGTGTTTGTATTGAGCGTGCTCTTTGCGTTGTTCCCCGACATTGATACGAACTCTAAAGGGCAGAATATTTTTTACGGTATTGCACTAGTATCAGACGTGCTCTTAATTTGGAGCGGTAATATCCAGGCTGCCGCATACCTTGGTTTGATAGCAATGTTGCCGATAGTCGGTAAGCACCGCGGATGGACGCACAGCAAGTTGGCGATGATGTTAGTGCCGCTACCTATTTTGCTGATACCTTATTTGTACAACGAAAAAGTTTTAGCCATTAGTATTATTTACTACGGTGCCGCTGTAGCGGGCTACTTTAGTCATCTCTTATTAGACGGCTTAATTGTTAAATGGTTCCGAATAAAAACTCGATCTTTTGCCGATTAAATAATGTTCGCCTCAGCGGATTTACTATATTATAGAATTATGAAGTTCTCTCGTAGGGTAATGGGGCTAGTGGCAGTGCTAGCAGCCGTAATTGTATTTACATTGCCATCTCAGGCTAAGGCGCTGGATCCTAGTAATTTTGTTGTCCAGTCTTTTGACGCTGACTACTATCTCTCGCGCGATAACAGCAACCGTTCACATTTACGTGTGACCGAGAAAATCGTCGTGCAGTTTCCACCATACAATCAGAACCACGGCATTGAGCGCGCAATACCTAATTCCTATGATGGGCATACAGTTGCTTTAAGGGTTGCTTCAGTCGAAAACGAAGACGGCAAACCTCTGGCATATTCTACCTATGACTCAAACAAAAATACGGTGCTGCGTATTGGCGAATCTGATGTGTATGCAACAGGCGTTCACACGTACGTTATCAACTACGACTTATCTGATGTCATCAAGACGTACGCAGACCATGACGAAATATACTGGGATGCTAACGGAACCGACTGGGGCCAGATGTTCGAGCACATCACCGCGCGGCTACATTTAAATGGCAATATTGCAAAGGCTTACCAAGGTAAGTCTGCGTGCTTTGAGGGTGTCGAAAAATCAACAAGCAAATGCACGATGAGTACCGACATCAAGGCTAACGAAACAGTCTTGACGTTCCAAGCAAGTCGCATGATGTATGCTGGTGAGAACGTCAGTTTTGTCAGCTCATTCAAGCATGGCACATTTGCGGCATACCAGAAAACTACATGGGAGCGAGTATATCCAATCTTGTTAACCGTTTGGATTGGCTTGGGGGTAGTCGTATTTATTCTTATGGCGATCAAGATGGCGGGTGTTTGGCGCCAGTCCGGTAAGTCGCCCGAAGGCAAGGGAACGATAGTACCTGAATACATTCCACCTAAGGATTTGAGTGTGATCGCATCATCAACCATCTTAAAGCGCAAAGGCTCAGATGTTACAGCTCAGATCATGGATCTAGCAGTGCGTCATTATCTTAAGATTTATGAGACCGATACTAAGGGCAACTGGTTCCGCAACAAGAAATCATATGAACTCGAAATCGTCCGCAAGCTAACCGGGCTACGGGTTGAGGAAAAACGTCTAGTAGAGATAATCTTCGGTGAGAAACCGCAAGTGGGCAGCCGCGCAACTCTCGAACAGCTTAAGTCAAAGCTCTATAAAGAGACGACAAAGTTAGAACGAGAAGTCGAAACACAGATGCTCATTGGCAATTATTTGGCCGAAATGGCACCAGTTCGCAAACGCTATTACATTATTGGTGGCGCAGTGCTTGGTGGCGGTATCCTAGTCTTGAACCCTGGTGTAGCTTTGGCTGGCCTTATGACGCTTATCGTAGCTGCTAATCTGCATCCGTTAGCCGAGAAGGGCGTTGAGCGTCGTGATTACTTACGCGGCCTAGAAATGTATATGAAGCTTGCTGAGGCTGAGCGTATCCGTGTTTTGCAGAGCCCTGAGGGTGCGGTTAAAACAGCTGTTAACCCTAAGAACACTAAGCGTATGATCACGCTTTATGAGCGATTGCTTCCATATGCGATTGTCTTTGGGCTAGAAAAAGAGTGGGTAAAGCAATTTGCTTCAATGTACCAACAGCCACCTGAGTGGTACGAAGGTAACTGGGTGGCTTTTAACGCTGCTGCATTCACCACGTCACTTAGTAATTTTGCAGTAGCAAGTAACATGACGTTTTCACCACCAAGCAGCTCGTCATCAAGCGGATTTTCGAGCGGTGGTGGCTTCTCTGGCGGTGGTGGCGGAGGAGGTGGAGGCGGTGGCTGGTAGCCCCGACTCCTGATTCGTAAGGAGGACTCTATGAAGAAATGGCTCATTCCACTAGCGGCTCTAACCATCATCGCAGGTATAGGCATCGGCACCTGGAAAATCCTAGACGGTCGCAAGGGCACAGGGTACTATGACTTGTACTTTGTAGCGGTTGGTGACGATGGTCAGCAGGGCGACAAGATCGGCTGCGGCGATAGTATCGTGCCGATAAAGCGCCAGACAGTCTCTGACACGCAACTTAGTGACGTATATCAGGACTTGCTCGATATCCACGACTATGATTTTACGCCCGAACTTAAGAACGCCTTATGGCAATCGCAGCTGACACTCGAATCGGTCGATGTCACGGCTGGTACGGCATTTGTAACACTTAAGGGAACAATCGTTCAGTCAGATAAAAAATGTGATGCGCCACGAATTAAGGCTCAGCTAGAACAAACCGCCAAACACTTCGATGGCGTCAAAGACGTTCAGATTACGGTCAATGGCAAGTCACTTGACGAAGCACTCAAATAATAAGAACCCCCGGAATAAATCGGGGGTTCTTATTTTGCCTAGAAGTAAATTACTTCTGGCGGCGCTTGATGTGAAGCATGCGGCCAACGTAGGCAGCTGCACCACTCGTGAATGCTGCTACAGGAGCAAGCAATTCTGATGCACCAGTCTTTGGCAAGTCCTCAGCTGGCTGATTAGCTGCTGGGGTAGTTGGAGCTGGAGTCTCGGGAGTTGGTGTTGGGGTAGGAGTTTCCTCCTTAGGAACGCTAACAGTTACGTCTGCAACGTCACAACCTTTCTGTGGGTTGTCTTTAACTTCGCTGTCGCCAGTGAAGCAAGCCTTATTTTCGAGCATGTCACCGTCCTTGGTAGAGGTAACCTTTACTAGGTATTCCTTGGTAACTTTTTCACCTGGCTTAATAGTGCCAAGGTCTTCGCTAATCTCACGAGTCGCAGGATTTGCGATCAGTTCAACGCCTGCAGGTAGGGTGTCAGTAAGTTTAGTAAAGAACATCTGATTACCGTCACCAGCTTGACCGTCGTTTCGTACCTCAATAACGTACTTGAGTGTGTCGCCAGTCTTGGCGCTTACAGCTGTCTTAGCGTCATTTGCGTCGCTAAGCTGGCCACCGGCAGTCTGGTTCATAACCGACTTGGTGATAACACCCTTAGGGTGCCAAGCAAGGGCAGTTGCACTTACGGTACTTGCACCAATAACACCAATTACACTCGCTGCTGCGAGTACTTTAGTAGCTTTCATACCTCTAACTCCTTCCAAAAAATATTATCCGAAGTCGTCTCTTAGGCTCCGAAAGAGATATGCGCTGAATTATACCTGAGACTTGCTAATTAGTCAATATTATAAGCATAAAAGCAATAGCCGCTAACAGGGGTAGGAAGGAATACACAAAAAGCGTATCTAACTGCGTTATACTAGAGAAGAATACAAAACTGGAACGGGGGAGCAAACAAAATGAAAGCAGTTTGGAATGGCCGTGTAATCGCTGAGGCACCAAAGGAAGAGTTAATTTTCATTGAGCGTAACTGGTATTTTCCACCAGCATCAGTAAAACAGGAGTTCTTGCATGAGAGCCCAACTCCTTACACGTGTCCTTGGAAGGGTGAGTGCCAGTATTTTAACGTAGGTACAGGTGACGATCTGAGCGAAGATAACGCCTGGTGCTATCCTAAACCACTGCCAAGCGCGATTGAGCGTGTAAAGAAGGATTTCTCTGGCTACGTAGCCTTTTGGCGCGATGTTGAAGTTACAGAGTAGAACGTAGGGAGGCTGCTACGTGCGAGTCGTGGATTTCAAAGCCATAGGCTTCTTGGCCTTCGGTATAGAAATAGGCTACGACATCGCCATAAATATGGCAGGAGTGACCCAGTCCTCTATCTGATAAGCGCCTTGAGGCTTCGAGGCGCTTTTTTTGATCATCCGAAAGGTCATCCTCAAATTTATTGCCCAAAGCAGTGGATAGGTCAGGATGTGTGTATCCTGCTACCTCAGTATCTGCCCTCAACTCGCGTAGCATCATCTGACGTAGGCCTTCTGCGCCTGGGAACATCTGTAGGCGAGTGTGACCATGAGATAGACTGTTGCGCGACAGAACTTGCTCCATAAGTTCTAGCTCGTCGGTCAGGTTTTTTAGTTCCTCAGCGCGCTGATTGATCAGGATGCGGAGGTTAGAGATAGGTGCTGCTTTGATAATTCCGCGTGTTTGGCTGCTGTCCACCTCTATAAGGTTAGACTCGAGCAGTGTGTCGATAAGCCTGTATATGCGAGTACGCTCTACTCCTGAAAGGCGGGAGAGGGCGGCTATGTGCTGTGGTCCATGGCTGTAGAGAGCTAGATAAATATCGGCAACTTCTTGGTCTAGCCCAAGCTTTGCAAAATACGTCCTAACCGCCGAAACATCCGTCAACATACCATAAGCGTAACAAGTGTGCACTTTTTGCACAATGCTTTTCCGCACCTTCACCACAACCACAATAGAAACTGTGCACCCCGCTGCACATATATCTTCGTAACAGGATAGAAGCACCAGTGCATATGCCCAAAAGGGCACGTTCACCTCCATAGGCCAGTTTTTTATCGGTTCACTCGCGGGCTATAGCCGAGTCCCTTTTTGACATGTGCACTGTCGCTTCTACGTCCGAGGTGCAGGCTGATCAAGTGAGTACCGGTAAATAAGGCTCGCCTATAGAGCGCGAGCGAATCGATAATGTGCCGCTGGAGATGAGCGTACCTTATTTATTGGTACTCACTTGATCATTACTCTGGGGCCTGGGGTCTGAGCTAAACGACTGGGACAATGTTCATTGGGGTGCCGCCGAGGTGGTCGGATAGGTAGCTGTCGTGGCTGACGTAGATTAGGGCGCCCTTGTATTGGGCTAGGGCTTCTTCTAGCTCTTCAATAGAAGGTAGGTCAAGGTGGTTAGTGGGTTCGTCTAAGATGACTAGGTTTGGCTTATTGACGAATAGCTTAATGAGCTGCAGCCGTGCTTTTTGGCCACCAGATAGGTTAGAGACAATCTGTTCGCGGTCTACATATGGGTCAAATAAGTAATCGCCCAGTACACGCATGATTTCTTGGTCATTAATCGCAAGGTCATACATAGCGTAGATATGCTCGATGGCTTTACCGAGCGTTAAGTCTAATAGACCGGAGTCTAACTCTTGCTCGTAGGTGTTAATGCGTAGTTTAACGTCGAGGTTAATCTTACCCTTAAGTAGTGTTGTAGGGTAGGGGTTGTGTACTTTTTCAAGAATAGTGCGTACCAGGGTGGATTTACCCACACCATTACGTCCAATGATCCGATAATGCTCACCAGTCTGGATGCTCGCATTAAGCGGCTCGAACAGTGGTCGGTCGTATCCAACTTGCACCTTGTCTAGGTTCAGTAGGTCACGAGAGCGTTCTTCGCTAGTGAGTTTGCGAATATGAATGGTGCGAGCCTTGTGCTTTTGGTAGCTTTCTTCAATCTTGGTGCCCAGGTTCTCAGCCGACTCTTTGTCGATCCAGAAGGTTGGTTTTTCCATCTTGGCTTCCAGCTCAGCGTATTCTTTCATGAGTCGTTTTTCGAGAGGGATGAATGGGTTGGGTGTTTTGCCAGTGCTGGCTTTCTTGGCTCGCACAGACTGGATCTGCTTGTGAAGGTTGTCTAGGGTTCGTTTGCGTACCTCGTACTCATTAATCTTGGCCGTGGTATTGGCGGTATTGTGGCGAAGGTAAGCATTGTAATTACCCAAGGAGTTGTGGGCAGTCATATCCTTTATCTCGATGATCCGGGAGACCTCTTGTAGTAGATCTCTGTCATGAGTAATTACCACAACAGCGTACTTGGTGGCGGCAAACCACTTAAGGAAGGCTTCTTTGGCCACGTAGTCCATGTGGTTCGTTGGCTCGTCGATGAGCGCGAGGTCAGCATGAGAATGCTCTACACGGATTAGTTCTACAAAGCGCTTTTGACCGCCTGACAGGCTAGACATAGGGCGATCGGCGGCATCGCCGAGCTGATAATCTTCCAGCGAGCGACGCACATAGTCTTCAATATTGTAGTAATCGAGTTGTGAAAAGCGGTCAAGTGCTTCGCTATAAATGGTGATCTTGCGCATATCATCGCCCATAGTCTCGGGATAGGTGTCCAGAATTTGTTTGAGCTTAGCGTATTCGGGTAGGTTTTGGACGATATAATCAACAACCGTCTGATCACCTAGGTCATGATGTTCCTGACGCGTTGCAACAATACGTATGCCTTTGCGAAAGATAATGTCACCTGCGTAATCGGTGTCTTCACCGGTGAGCATACGAAAGAGGGTAGTTTTACCAACGCCGTTACGACCAATGATGGCAACTTTTTCTTTATCGTCCAACGAAAAACGCAGCCCTTGGAAGAGCTGTTTGTTGCCAATAGATTTTTGTGTAATGTCGACAGTTAGTAGCATGGATTGATGTATTACTATAACAGATAGAAAATGGTTGTAAATACACCAACATAACATAAGCCTGTATACTGGAAGTATGAAAATTGCTCGTGCTTTATTTGCTGCTGGATGTTTTTGGGGCGTACAGTTCTATTTTGACCAAGTCCCGGGAGTAGTTAAAACAACGGTTGGATATACCGGTGGACACACCAAGAATCCAACCTATGAAGAATTGTGCACTCATACTACGGGACATGCCGAAGCGGTGTTGATTGAATTTAATCCGGAAAAAGTGACATACGAAACGTTACTAAAGCAATTCTTCCGAATGCATAACCCAACGCAGCTTAATAGGCAGGGACCGGATGTTGGTGATAACTATCGCACAGCGATCTTCTATTTTGATGATGCGCAGAAACGGCTTGCCCAACAAATTTTGGATGAGACCCAAGCGCACACTAAGGGTAAAATCGTGACTGAAATTACCAAAGCGGGCGAGTTTTATGAAGCTGAAGCTTATCATCAAAAATTCAGCCAGCGTACAGGGATAGGAATGTGTCATATCCCTTATGAACCCACGGCTTAGCATGCTACACTACTGATATGACGAAAACTACCGTTACTGCAAAACAAAAACCCAACGACGCAGGCTCAAATTTATACAACTGGAACCTTTGGCTTGCACTAGCTCACGCCTTCCAGGGCGCAGTGATTCTATTGCTTAGTGCCACACGCTTATTTCCAGTTCAGACCCAATATCTGACCAAAGATCCGATCGCTTCAGAGCTGGCCGGCAATACCGTAATGGGATCCGCAAGTAAGCACCTATTCGATCTCAATCTTGCTTATGTGGTGGCTGCTTTTTTCTTTATGGCAGCAATCGCTCACGCTTTAATGGCTACTGCATTAAAGAATCGCTATGAGGCTGACCTCAAAAAGAAGATCAATCGCATTCGCTGGTTCGAATATTCTTTGAGTGCCAGTACTATGTTGATTGCTGTAGCTGTACTTAGCGGCGTGACAGATTTTTCGACCTTAGTTCTAATGTTTGTGCTAACTGTCGTAATGCATTTAGTCGGATCGACGCTTGAGGCGCAAAACCAGACCAAAACTAAGCCCAACTGGTATCTGGCCACAGTAAGTCTCTTGGCAGCACTTGCGCCATGGATTGTTTTTGCTGTGTATGCCTGGAGCGCAAACGTGTATGGCAATGGCGGTGTGCCAACTTTCGTGTACTGGATTTATATCAGTATGTTCGCGTTATTTAGCGGTTTTGCAACCAATATGTACATGCAATATAAAAAGGTGGGGAATTGGAAGGATTACCTTTACGGCGAACGCATGTATATGATCCTAAGCCTGGCAGCCAAGACTATCTTGGCATGGCAGATCTTCGCCGGTGCACTACGCCCCTAGTTACATGAGAACACTTATTTTTGACTTTGACGGAACAATTGCAGACAGCTTTGAGCTGGCCTACGAGATTGCCTCGGGTCTAACTGATACCTCTCATATCGATGATGCAGAGCTGGAACGCCTGCGACACATGTCATTGCGCAAGGTGATTGCAGAGCTAAAGGTGCCGGTCTATCGTTTGCCAAAATTGGTATTACGCGGTCGTCAACTTATGCATGAACGTATCCACGAAGTGCATCCTTTCCCGGGTATCCCCGAAGTATTGCAGTCGCTCCACGCTGATCCAGAGAACCATATGTTGGTGATTAGCTCTAATAGTGAGCAAAACGTACGTACTTTCTTGCGCGCCAATAATTTAGAGCCATACTTTGACGGCGTGTATGGCGGTGCTGGGCTCTTCAATAAAGCGACTGCCTTGAGGCGAGTCATTCGGCGCAACCGAATCGATACCTCTACGTGTTTTTATATAGGTGATGAAGTCCGTGACGTCATTGCCGCCACAAAGGTTAAGATCGAGCCAGTATCAGTTACTTGGGGTTATCAGGCTGCCGAAGCGTTAGTAAAGCAACATCCATTTGCAGTCGTAAAAGATCCACCTGAGTTACTGGAAGTATTTGGCTCTGACAAGGTATAATTTTCCTATGCAAGAAGTTAAAATTGAAAAGCTCGTTCATGGCGGGCAGGGTCTAGGCGTTTTGCCTGATGGCCGCAAAGTATTTGTATGGGGCGCGCTTCCAGGCGAGCGCGTAAGCGTACGTATCCTAAAAGGTAAAAAGTCATACGCCGAAGCGATTGTTGAAGAAGTTCTGCAGCGATCACCTTTGCGTATTGAACCTCGTGAGTCTAATTACCTAGCGACGAGTCCATGGCAGATAATTCCATTTGACGCCGAAAATGATTACAAAAAACGCATTGTAGAAGAATTATTTACCCAAGCACATGTACCAGTTCCTGAATTTTCAATGACATCTGCCGGAGATGATTGGCACTATCGCAACAAGATGGAATATTCGTTTTGGGGTGACGATGACGGTTTGCATCTAGCGCTGCACAATCGTGGTTCGCATCAAAAAACCATTGTGCAGGGAAGTGAATTAGCTCTGCCTGCACTCGATCAAGCTGCACGCGCGACCCTAGCCGAGCTACAAAAGCATGATTTGCGTGCGGGTGACTTGAAGACAATAATTGTTCGATGTAGTCAAGGCGGCGAGGCTGCTGTATCCCTGTTTGTGAAGCCGGAAACTTTTGTTGAACTGCAATTACCAGCCAACGTGAAGGGCCTTAGAGTTTACCATTCAAACCCCAAGAGCCCAGCATCAGTGCCCACCAAACTGCTATATGAACTTGGTGATGCCCAGCTCCACGACACACTGCTTGGTCATCGTTTTACCTACGACGTCGACTCGTTCTTCCAGGTTAATCTGCCTATCTTTGAACAAGCACTTCAGCGCATTAAAGACTCTGTGGTGCAAGCCAGCAAGCTTGTCGATATGTATGCCGGTACTGGTAGCATTGGGCTAAGTGTGGCTAGCAAGTCCGTGAATTTGGTTGAGCTAGATCCTGCAACAGTGGCTATGGCAAGGGTAAACGCCGATGAAAGTGACTTAGAAGTAGAGGTGATTGAGTCATCGACCGAAAAGGTGCTGGACGACATCCCTAGCGATTGTCCTGTTATTTTTGATCCACCACGTGCTGGGCTGCACGACAAGGTCGTAGAACGAACGCTCGAAGCCTTCCCGCCACAGGTTATCTACCTTAGCTGTAATCCAGTAACGCAGGCTCGTGACCTGGCTAAGCTCCAAGAGAAGTATACGATTACGCATTTTGAGGGCTTTAACTTCTTCCCGCACACGCCACATATTGAAACGCTGGCAATACTGGAGCGCAAGGCATGAATCTAGGGGATCTGCAGCTCCAACTATTCGCAGGTCTCTTATTCGTTCTCGGGGGAGTCTTGGGCGTGGTTTTGTGGGTTTTCCCGGCCATGGGTAAATCCAGTGGTTCAGTTATTCCTGGCACGCTAAAAGTGGGTAAGCACAAGTACTCCTACGAACTCGGTGATCTGATTTTACGCTATGGCGGCGCAACATTCTTCTCGGGCATTGATATCCATCTACCCAAAGTATTGCCACATATTTACCTAGATGCTTACCAGAACAATCGCTTTGGTCGCCGCCCAGAATTTGTATACGACCAAGAAGATCAAATCTCTTTGGAAGGTAATTTTGACGAGTATTTTAAGGCATACGCGCCTAAAGAACACAAGGTCTTAGTACTTAGTATCTTGTCACCAGACGTTCTAGACAAGCTGATGACCTGCGTATATAAATACGACGTCGAAGTAATCGAGAATCACGTACGACTGATTGTTCGTGGAGAGCAGGTAAGTCGTAATGAGGTGATACAGGAAGATTTACTTAAGGCAGCGCAGATAGTTATGAAAGAAATTGATCACCGTCTAAAGTCTTGGCAGGACAGCAATATGGTAGGCGACACCGCACTCGATGTACGTAAATTCAACAAGCATTTTACGCAATAATTAATACAACGGATTGAGCATGGCTCTCACAATGTTAGGTTGTTATGCTGATGCTTTATTGCCCTAACTGCCGCTTTTCAGGAGGCTTATGTCTGAGTTTTTTCCAAATAGTCCTAATATTCGTAAACAAGGAAAACGTGCTGCGGCAGTGGGTTTTGTGGCGGCATTAGCTCTTGCGAGCTGTGGCCCTGGCACAGATGCGGAACAAACCGATAAGCGGCTCACGGGCACTATAACCGTCGATTGCTCCAACAGGGCATTAAAACTACCAGATACTACTTCGCTAAAGGGAAGGGATAAGGTTAAAGGGAGGTCGATATTACTCCGAGAGCAACAGCAGCTGTGTACGTACGCAACCAATCTGACAAAAATACTTGTTAAGAACTACTCTGATAAGGAGGGTCTAAGTACTGGCAGTCGTAAGGTCTTTGCTTCAGCCGAACAACAGGGGGGAAGTGATTGGGAGGTTACGTATCACGATCGACGTGACAGTGGTGTCTCGGAGCTCAATGTAACGGCTGAAGCTACAGTATCAAAAAACAATTCGAACACATTGGTCATGGGTAAGCTCGATAATATTGGTGTGACATATGATAACAATACGGCCAGTATTGGCCTAGAGGATGGAATATGGACAATGAGCTCCAGCGCTAGCCTAGACACAAATTGGCCCTCCATCCTGGACACTTCTTTCGTGCAGAACGTTGGCGATGCCACGGAAAAATTAAATCTTAGTGGCAAGCTCACGGGTATATTCGACAAGGTTTTACAAGATGATTACAAGCCAGGTGACAGAAGTGTCGTACAATAAGTAAGTAATGGGATATAACAACTACTGGAAGGAACGCTCTGTACCCTATAGGCCGGGGCAGAAAGCTGCGTTTAAAGTAAGCCGCAGTAAGATCGAGCTGTTCAAGCAGTGTCCGCGTTGCTTTTGGCTCGACGTACGGCTCAAGATCAAGCAACCGAGCGGCCCGCCGTTCAATATCAATAAGGCTATCGACGAACTCTTTAAGAAAGAGTTCGATAGCTACAGGGTAAAGGGCGAGCCGCACCCCTTAATGGTTGAATACAAAGTTGACGCGATCCCTTTTGCGCATGACAGTCTAGACGACTGGCGCGAGACATTTGTAGGTGTCCAGTCACCACATGAGCCGACAAATCTGCTTGTATTTGGCGCAGTTGATGACCTGTGGGTTAGTCCAGCGGGTGAAGTTATCGTTGTCGACTACAAGGCGACAGCCAAAGACCGAGAAGTTAGCATCAGCGCTGGTTGGCAGATAAGCTATAAGCGTCAGATGGAAGTGTATCAGTGGCTGCTGCGGCAGAATGGGCTGAAGGTAAGTGATACGGGCTATTTTGTGTACACCAACGGCCGTATGGACTTAGACGGGTTCTTTGACCGCGTTGAGTTCAAGACTAAAGTTATTCCATATACTGGTAACACTGATTGGGTTGAACCAACACTCCTCGAAATGAAGAAATGCATGGACAGCGATGACATGCCGGAAATAGGTGAGAGCATTATGGGCGGTCCTTGTGAATTCTGCACCTATGCCAGGCAACGCACCGAATTAACTCTCAAAGCAATTCAAAACAGATTAAAGAAGTAGCGTAATTATTGACTTTATACTATTAAAGTTATATAATACGGTCTGATTAATTTGAGGTCTCCTAATAATGTCTATTCCTGGTCAAATGCCACCCATGCCTGAAGGCGCACCACAACCCCCTGCGTATTTACCCGGCCAACAACCTGTTGCTCCTGAAGCTGTTGCCGGCCCTGAACAAAATGCTACACCTGAGTCTCCAGCGACTTGGGAGGCTGTAGAGCGGGAGGCAGATACGGCAGCATTTTATGCACGCAATGCCTTCGACGAGCGCCGTCAAGCATACGGCAAGAAAGTTCCTAACCACGAATATGATGAAGAAGGCCGTATAGTTGCGCAGGACCAAGAGCATGCTGCTTACATGGCAGTTAAGCCAGATTTCCTGATTGTTAATCTTGTAAATCGCAAGCCAACTTGGGAAAATATCAGGGCTGACCTCAAGGCTCGCCGTTTTGTTGAGGCGTTCAAAACTTTGTTACCTGATCGTGTCCAAGAAGTTCCTCAGACATTTGGTTGGACGATCGCACGCACCGAAACACCACTAGGTGAAGAGAAAGACGACAAAGTTGTTATCGATGTTGAAAGTAACGACTTTGACGAAGAGACATACTTTGGCACGCAAGAAGAAGCTGTCGCCGAAGCCAATGATACCGAAGAGGTAGACGACCGTCCTAAGATCATTGAGCGTTTAGTGCTTACTCAGGGTGGTAAGATACTACGTTTTGTCGGTGGAGATGACACTCCATATGAAGATGGTAAGCCTTTACGGTTCGCCCCAAGGAATAGGGCTGACAAAACAGCAGAAGATAAGCGTGATAGGTCTCAGCGTGTACTAGTTGGTTATCGTGAAGACAACAGTGACCGCTTTACTAGTCTGAAGTTTAAGGGTGAGGTTAATGCCCAGGCTGTCGCTGAGGCTAAGGAACCACACCAGATTCCTCATGCTTCTGCCAGCATTGCAATGGATGGCCTACGCAGACTTTTAGAAAAGTCGGGCGTCAAGGCTGAAGGCTAGTATCTAGAATTTCGATAATTCATAGGCTCCCGGGATCCCTTGGGAGCCTATTTTGTGGTATACTACGGGGGTAGATGAGAGTGTGTAAAACAATCACCAGTTCCATAAGTTTTCGTTCCAGTCGACTCAGTCGACAGTAATTTTTATATCCCAAAATCTTGAACCTATTCTAATGTTAAGGACGAAAACATGTTAGACATCCAATTTATTCGCGAAAACGCAGACCTAGTTGCCGAAAAGGCGACTCAAAAAGGCTACAAAGTAAATATCCCACAACTGCTGGCGGCAGACGAAAAGCGCCGCGAGCTTACAACGCAGCTTGAGGCCTTGCGTGCTCAGCGTAATGAGAACGCTTCTCAGATGAAGGGCGGCAAGCCAACGCCAGAGCTTATCGAAAAAGGTAAACAGATTAAAGTCCAGCTTGCTGAGATCGAATCTGGAGTAGACGACATTAACAGGCAATACGAAGAGTTATTGCACGCAGTCCCTAACATGCCGCTCGAAGGTGTACCTGTTGGCGCTACTGAAGATGAAAACGTTGTGGCTCGAACTGTTGGTGAGCCTACGAAATTTGATTTTGAGCCCAAGCAGCACTTCGAACTAGCCGAACCATATGATTGGATCGACAAGGAACGCGCCGCCAAGATTGCTGGTAGCCGTTTTGCATACCTCAAGGGTGACTTGGTCCGTTTACAATTCGCCATAATTCAGTTTGTGATGCAGACCGTAGGCGATCAAAAGGTTATCGAAAAGCTGGTTGCCGAAAACAACCTGAACGTTTCAACCAAGCCATTTACTCCAATCTTGCCACCAGCAATGTTGCGCACTGAGCCATATGTAGCTAGCGCTCGCTTGAATGCCGAAGAAGTTACTTACAAGATTGAGCAAGATGACTTGTGGCTAAACGCAAGTGCAGAACATACGCTCTGTACGATGTATTGGAATGAAATCTTACCAGAAGATATGTTCCCGATCCGTTACATCGGCTACAGCACATCATTCCGCCGCGAAGCTGGTACTTACGGTAAGGATGTCGAAGGCATCTTGCGCTTGCACCAGTTTGATAAGCTCGAAATGGAAGTATTCAGCACTGCCGAAACTGGTATTGGGGAACACAAACTCCAAGTTGCCATTCAGGAATATCTACTGCAACAGCTGGGCGTGCCATACCGAGTTCTCCAAAAGTGTACAGCCGATATTGGTAAACCAAACGCTAGCGGTTACGACATGGAAGCTTGGTTGCCAGGGCAGGGCAAATACCGCGAGACACACACGGCTGACTATATGACTGATTACCAGGCCCGCGACCTTAAAATTCGCGTGCGCCGCCAAGGTGGCACTATTGAACTTGTTCATACCAATGACGCGACCGCTTTCGCGCTCGGCCGCATTATGATTGCGATTATGGAGAATTTCCAAACGCGCGACGGACACGTAGTTATTCCGGAAGTCTTGCGCCCATTCATGGGTGGCCAGACTGAGATGTAAAAACCCCATGTATGGGGAAGGAGGGTACAATATGATCAACCGACTAGAGATCAGCGGGGTGCATATGGATGTGGGGCTAGACCTCAAGAAGTATGTCACCAAGAAGATTGGACGCCTCGACCGTTTTATTCCTCGCACCGGTCGCGAAAGTGTGCACGCGATCGTAAAGCTTAAGGAAAGCAAAGCAAAGGATAAGAATGAGCGCACATGCGAAGTTATCCTACGATTGCCACACGAAACTTTGACAGTCAAAGAAACTACCATCAACATCTATGCTGCCGTGGATATCGCTGAGACCAAGCTGCACCACCAGCTCAAGAAGTACAAGGATATTCATACTAGCCCAAGACTCCATCAGCGAGTTATCGCTCGTCTAAAGCACCGTCCTGCAACCGCTCTCGAGTAGAGATATTACTATATAATGCTATTGCTTATAATGACATTTTATGTTACTTTATTGGTAATATGTCAGAAACAAACACCAATCGTCCAGAGCACCGACTTCGTAAAAAGGTATTAGGTGTACTAGGCGCTGTTGCCCTAGCTGGAGTGGCGCTGGGCGCTCAGAAGTTAATACAGGAAAATACGTCAGCACTTGATGGTGGCATTGTAGCCGGAGTTGATGCTAAGGTTCTTGGCCATCGCGGCGGTGGATTGGAACATAATGGTAGCAAGATTCATGAGCTAATCGTTGAACAGTGCGAGCCAGATATTAAGGCAGCTGAAGCGGGTCATTTACACCAGCGTTCGTTCAACAATGAGGGTGTGGAATGCACAGTTGATGCAATACAGGTCCCACTAGATCAGTTCAACAGTACAAAAGATGGTGATGTTATTACGCCGGCCGGCGGAGAAGTCGGCGATCCAATCGTTAAGAGTATAGTCCAAGATAATTACGACGACCTCCACCCGCTAGATAAATACACCGCCACTCCCGGCGTACCGGCTAGCTAAGTTTAGGCCTTAAGCTTTTCTTCAGAATAGGGGCGTATCCTGGCCATAACAGCAAGTTTTGGCAATCTCAGGACGTTTGTGCTAATTTTGCAAGAAAAGGCCTCGCGTTATATGGGGTAGTTGCGTTACAATGAAACGCATACGCCGAAACAGACAGGGGAGAGAAGACGTTTATGATAATGAATGGCATGTTTAAGAAAGTCTTGGGGGATCCTCAAGTACGTACTATCAAGCGCCTCAAAAAGCGCGTGAAAGACATTAACGCCTTAGAAGACAAATATAAGAAGATGTCGGATAAGGATCTTAAAGCGCAGACCGACAAGCTCAGGAAACGTCTCCAAAAAGAATCTCTCGATAAAATTCTCCCAGACGCCTTCGCCGTAGTGCGCGAAGCAGCTACTCGTACCATCGGCATTCGTCACTTCGACGTACAGCTGATTGGTGGTATGGTGCTGCACGAAGGTAACATCGCCGAGATGAAGACCGGTGAAGGTAAGACTTTTGTAGCAACCCTTCCTGTATACCTGAACGCTTTGAGTGGCAAGGGCGCCCATGTGGTCACCGTGAACGAGTACCTAGCCCAGCGTGACGCCGGTTGGATGGCTGCTGTCTACGATTTTCTGGGTATGAGTGTTGGCGTTATTATTGCTGACAAGTCATATGTCTACGATCCTAAGTTTACTAACACTGACCACGAAGATGAACGCTTTCGTCATCTTAAGCCAGCATCGCGCCGTGAAGCTTACGCTGCTGACATTACCTACGGAACTAACAACGAGTATGGCTTTGACTACTTGCGCGATAACATGGTCCGCGAAGAAGACCAACTCCGTCAGCGTGAACTAAACTTCGCCATCGTCGACGAGGCTGACTCGATCTTAATCGATGAAGCTCGCACACCACTTATTATTTCGGCACCGAGTGTCACTAGCGGTAGTGCCTACCTACAGTTTTCTAAGGTAGTGCGTCAGTTAGAGCGCGACAAAGACTACGAAGTAGATGAAAAGCGCAAAACAGTTATCTTGACTGACGAAGGTACCGACAAGGTAGAGAAGATCTTGGGCATTACTAGTTTGTATGCCACTGAAAACATCCGTACTATTTATCACCTTGAGCAAGCGCTTCGCGCCCAGGCGTTGTTTAAGCGCGACAAAGATTATGTTGCATCTAACGATGGCGAGATTGTAATCGTCGACGAATTTACCGGTCGTTTGCTTCCGGGCCGTCGCTACAACGAAGGTTTGCACCAGGCTATTGAGGCTAAAGAAGGCGTAGAAGTCCAACAGGAATCTATGACTCTGGCAACAATCTCATTCCAGAACTACTTCCGTTTGTATGACAAGCTTTCTGGTATGACAGGTACGGCCATGACTGAGAGCGAAGAATTCCACATGATCTATAAGCTCGACGTTGTCGAAGTTCCTGCTAACCGCAAGATCGCCCGCGAAGATCGCCCTGACCGTATTTACAAGAACGAAGCTGGCAAGATGAAGGCTATCGTTAACGAAATTAAGATGCTCAACGCCAAGGGGCAGCCAGTGCTTGTTGGTACTGTATCTATCGAAAAGAACGAACTTCTCGGCAACTTGCTAAACAAAGCTGGCATTGCACACGAAGTTTTGAACGCCAAGAACAACGAAAAGGAAGCTGCGATTGTAGCTCGCGCCGGTCAAAAGGGTGCTGTGACTTTGGCTACCAACATTGCTGGTCGTGGTACGGACATTATCTTAGGTGAAGGCGTTAAGGAGCTCGGTGGTTTGTTCGTGCTCGGTTCTGAGCGTCACGAATCACGTCGTATCGACAACCAGCTTCGCGGCCGTGCCGGTCGTCAGGGTGACCCTGGTACTACTCAGTTCTTTGTAAGTACTGAGGATGACCTGATGCGTATCTTCGGTGGTGAACGTATTGGTGCATTGATGGCTCGTTTGGCTGTTGATGATGATACTCCTATCGAGAACCGACTTATCTCTAAGAGTCTCGAGAATGCCCAGAAGAAGGTGGAAGGTTTCCACTTTGACCAGCGTAAGAATGTGGTTAAGTATGACGACGTTATGAACCGCCACCGCCGTGCTACGTACGCAATGCGCAAAGAAATCTTGAAGAGTGAAGATATTAGTAAGCGTGTCCGTGTCTTTATCGAAGACGAAGTAAAGGCTTTAGCTGACTCTCCGCTAATGATGACTGACAAGTTCGAATCAGTTGTACGTGAAGCATTCCCATTCGACGAAGCAGTTCTCGATCGTTTGTTCGATGCTCCATCTGACAAGTTTGGTAGCGTACTTTTGACTGAAGCCAAAGAGCTATACGCCAGCCGCGAAGCGGCCTTCACGTCAGAAATTATGCGCAAAGTAGAGCGCGATGTATACCTCCAGATTTTGGACAACCTTTGGATGCAGCACCTCGAGAACATGGACCACATGCGTGAGGGTATTCACTGGATGAGCGTTGGCCAGCGTGACCCACTTGTAGAGTATCGCCGACAAGGTCAGCGTTTGTTTGAAGAGATGCAGGTAACACTTCGTCATGAAGTTTTGCGTGCGCTATTCCACGCTCGACCAATCGATCCAAGCGAGCTCGAAGAGCCAATTGAGACTGAGCTTACCCGCGCTGCGCGTCGTTCAGTTGGTAATGTCGACCAAATCGTCGAAGGTGATGCAGAATTCCGCGAAGCAGATTTCAAGGAAAAGCAGACAGCAGCTGCTAAAAAGCAGGCTACTGGTGACACGCGTAAGAAGGCACGAAAAGCCGAGCGTCAGCGCAAGGCAAAGGGTCGTAAGCGCAAGTAGTCGCCAGGAGATATATGAAGCATACTGTTAGTGAATTAACTCTAAAAAACGGCGCAAAGGGCTTATTAGTCCACGTGCCGGACGCCAGCGTGATGAGCTTTGAGCTCAACTTTCGCGCTGGCGAATACTTGGTAGACGAGAAGAAGTGGGAAACCCCACATCTTATGGAGCATATCCTACTCGGTGCTAACAAAAGATACCCCAAGGCACGTTTGTTCCAGGCCGAAATCGAAAAGAATGGCGCCTATAGCAATGCTTCTACTGGTGTATATGACATTACTTATGAGGCAGAGTGTGCTGATTTTGAATGGGAGCGCATCCTAGACCTCCTAGTAGTTTCAATTACCCAGCCACTGTTCTTGCAAGACGAGTTTGATGCTGAATTTGGTAACGTTCGTGAGGAGTTGACCGCTCGTTCTAACAACCATTTCCGTCACCTCAGCCTGGCACTACGCAAAGAGTACGGTTTTATGGCCAAGACCGACCAACAGCGTATTAAGCTGATGGAAAACGTGACAATCGAAGATGTGCGGGCACATTACAAGAAGACGCATACTAGTCGCAACTTACGATTTATTATCGCCGGTAACATTACGCCGCGCCGTCATGATGCAATTGTTGCTATGCTCGAGCAGGTTGGTTTACCGCTCGGTACAGGTCGCTTGGCGCTGCCTAACGAGCGTCCAAATACCCAAGCCAAACCACTTTATATCCATAACAAGACAGTTAAGAACATCTACTTTTATGTAGATAGCTTCATGAACCGTCGCATGGACGAGCACGAAGGTGATGCTTTGGGACTCGTAAACACCATGCTGACTGAAACGCTTTATTCCAAAATTTTGGGCACTGCCCGCGAACGTGGTTTGGTATACGGCATGAGTTCGGGCTTTGGCCAAACTAAGCAGGCAAGTAACTGGTGGTTCGGCGCTCAGGTGTCTCAAAAGAACGCACCAGCATTATTCCAGATTATGATCGAAGAACTCGAAAAAGTCTTCTCGGGCAAAATTGCCGCTGATGACATCGAAGCCGCTAAGGCATACAGCTTGGGTCGTTTCCAGCGTAGCGCCCAGACTGTTGGCGGTACGGCCGGTGGCTACAGTGGCCGCTATTTCTTTGACGAAGTTATTGAAGACTATTACCAGGTGCCGAAGCGCATTAAGGCTATCACCAAGACTTCCATCGTTGATATTTCACGTTCGTTATTTGCTGACGACATTTGGGGTATAGGCGTTTTGAGCAACTGCGACAAAGCTTTGGTTAAGGATCTTCACGGTCAACTCTCAGAACTCTGGGAAGCCGCCAGGAAGTAGTCATGCACGAGCTTGAGACATCCGCCAATGGCCTTAAGCAGGAAGTGGCTGCTGCCGTAGAGCAGCTACATCTCAACGACTTGATCAAGCAAAAAGGTGACATTGACGCTAAGGTATCTGCTCCTGATTTTTGGAATAGCCCTCAGGCTGCTCAAGAGATTGTAAAGCAGCAGGCCAAGCTAGAGCGCCGTATTGCGCCATGGATTGAGCTTAAGAAGAATGTTGCAGAGCTAGTTGAGCTAATCGGCATGAGCGATGAATCATTGCAAGAAGACTTAGAAGCACAACTACAGCAAAATACTGACCAGTTCAACGGACTCAAGGATGCCTTAAAGCTAGCAGGGCAGTATGACGACTACGATGCTATTGTGGGTATCTATGCAGGTGCTGGGGGCACCGATGCCCAAGATTGGGCACAAATGCTCTTACGCATGTACGTGCGTTGGGCAGAGAAGAATGATTTGGATGTGAAGATGGTGGATGAGACTGCTGGCGACGAAGCTGGTATTAAAAGCGCCACCTTCGAGATCAGTGGCAATTTTGCCTACGGCAAATTAAAGGGGGAGCATGGTGTTCATCGGTTAGTTCGCTTGAGTCCTTTTAACTCTGACAACCTTCGCCAGACAAGCTTCGCCAAAGTAGATGTCTTGCCAAGGGTCGATGACCCAACTGGACTAGACATCGATGACAAAGATCTTCGCATCGATGTCTATCGTGCTGGTGGCCATGGTGGCCAGTCAGTGAATACTACCGATTCTGCCGTGCGCATTACTCATCTTCCAACGGGTATTACGGTAGCTATTCAGAACGAGCGTTCACAATTGCAGAACAAAGAAGTAGCTATGACAATTCTGCGCTCTCGTTTGATTCAGCTACAGATGGAGCAACACAAGGAAAAGCTAGAAGAGCTAAAGGGGCCAAACCTGTCTGCAGAGTGGGGAAATCAGATTCGTTCGTACGTCCTGCATCCTTACAAACAGGTCAAAGACCTCCGTACTCGCTACGAGACTAGCGACACTGATGGCACGCTCGATGGTGGCCTCAACCCCCTCATCAACGCCTATCTCGACCATACGCTTGGCAACGAGCAGTAATTGCCTAATTTATATTAAAATGGTATAATATTCGTTAATAAAACGAGGACTCACTATGGCCGAAGGCTTTCCAGGTGAACATTTTGATGAACCAGTACTACATCCTGTTGAGCAGGCGATGCTCGAGGTGCTGAGGGTACAAGAACAGGCTGAGGCAGACATAATGGCAAACGAAGCTGGCGCGGCCGATATGGAGCTGCTACTTGGAGTTACTGACGATCCTGCGATCGAAGCGTTACGCGACGCTAAGCATCATGTCGACCAGTTCGATGTGCCAGAGCTAGATGCAGAGAGCCAGGCTGAATATATCGTTGCCCAAGAAGAAAATAAAATTTTGCTTGCAGCCGCAGTTAAAGCATTGCTTGAAGAATACAAGCGAAAAAAGCCAAAAATGACTGGTCGTCATGACCTTAGGGCAGGCTATGGTGAGATGAGTAAGCTAATTGCAAACCAGCCAGCCAAAAATATTGACCCAACTACGATAGCCCGTTCTAAATCGGAATCCATCGAAGCTATGCCTAACAGTGACGCTGCACGAATCCGCGAAATGATTCAGAATTATCGCGCTCCTGGTGACAAGCGTCGCGACCAGGGTTACGATCCACACGACCCAAGGAACCCATAGTGCCTGAGCAGTCCCCCGAGCCTGTCGAGGCTATGATAAATGAGTTATTCGCTGACATCGTTGGTGCCGATCATCCTGGACACGAAAAGTCCCCCATACAACGTATTGATGAGCAGAAAGACGCTGACGGTGTGGGCTTGCGTGCCTTGGCTAGCCACCTGCGTCCAACCGAAACGCAACTGCCTGATGGTCTAATTGATCCAGAAAGTCCAGTGGTGCAGGCAGATAAGACTCTAGAGAAGAGTGTAGTGAACAAAACCCTACCTGGTTTACTTGCGGGTATTGTTAATCATGGCCTAGGCAAGGAGTTGGACGATGTCGACGAGGTGCTCGAAGCTTTTTGGACCGAAGAAAGTTACTTACGATATAAACCGTTGTAATTGTAAATATTTTTAACCATTAGCTTGACAAAAAACAAACAAAATGCTAATGTTAGTACTGTCATCAACAAACACAAAAACAAGGAGAAAAACAAAAATAAAGTTATGACAAAAATACCTATTACTTACATTAGTTCAGTAACCAAATTACAACCAACCGTGTTGCTACCCGAACCAATTGAAGTAAGCGATCAGCCCCACGTCAGATCACGCTGACAGACGTAGCGAATAAGATCGCACATTAGATAAAAAGAGACCCTTTGCGGATTTGGGGTCTCTTTTTACTTGTTGTGTAGGCAAGGCAGGGCTAGCATTACCCACCAAAAAGAGGCTCGCCTATAGAGCGCGAGCGAATCGATATGGGTCCTTTGGAGATGAGCGTACCTCTTTTTGGTGGGTAATGCTGGCATCTGGCATCTGTGCAAAACCTTAACAAAAGAAGTCTTCAAGGGTCGATTTTTGTCTAGGCATACGTTAGAATAAAGCTAATGATTTTGTTGGATAGGGTAACGAAGAACTACGGTAAACATGCTACGCCGGCGCTAGATCGCGCTAGTTTGCATGTTGAGCCAAAAGAATTTGTCATTGTAGTAGGGCAGAGCGGTGCTGGTAAATCCACGCTCCTTAAGCTGTTAACACGCGAAGAACGTCCTACGACAGGCAAGATTATTGTAGGCGGTATCGACTACGATAAGCTGCGCGACAAAGACATCCCACTTTTGCGTCGCAAGATTGGCGTCGTTTTTCAAGACTTCAAGCTTTTGCCTAACCGTACAGTTTTTGAGAATGTAGCATTCGCGCTCGAAATTGTGGGCATGGGCAACAAAGAGATCCACCACACTGTGCCCAAGGTGCTCGATATCGTAAACCTCAAGGGTAAAGAAAAGCGTATGCCAATGGAACTCTCTGGTGGTGAGCGGCAGCGTGTTGCGATTGCTCGCGCTATTGTCCGCCAACCAAAGATTTTGATCGCCGATGAGCCAACTGGAAACCTAGACCCCAAGCACGCCTGGGATGTTATTGCTGTTCTGGAAAAAATTAACCGGTATGGTACGACCGTATTGCTCACGACGCACAACCAAGACATTGTGAACAAGCTAAAGCGCCGTGTCGTTACTATCGAGCACGGTCAAATTACAAGTGATCGCGCTAAGGCAGACTACAAGATATGAACCGAAAAATGATAACATTCTCCCGTATCGTAACGACGGGCTTAGTAAACTTCGCACGCAACTCTTGGCTGGCAATTGCTGCCATGGCCGTAATGGTTGTGACCCTAACCATCATATTATTCTCGCTTATCGCTAACGCTACCTTTACTAATACGATCCAGCAAATTACTAGCAAGATTGACGTTTCGGTGTACCTCAAGGACACCGTGACTGATGCTGACGCCCACAAGCTAATGGCTAAGATCGAAAATTTGCCAAACGTAGAGAAGGTGTCTTATGTATCCAAAGAAGAAGTGCTGCAGAAGTACATAAAGGATAACGCCGACAACCCAGACCTCTTAGGTGCGGTATCACAGGCAGACAATCCATTGCCAGCTACAATCCGCATTAAGCCACGTGATCTCAATAAGCTGGATGACATTAAGACATTTTTGAGCAAGAAAGACATTGCTTCGTTGCAATCCGACCAACCGTCATACTCCGGCGACCGCAAAGAAGCGATCGACAAGATCACTCACGCCACGAATATTTTGCAGCGTGTAGGTATTGTTGCGGTTGTCGTCTTCGCGATCATCTCGGTCCTAATTATCTTTAACACGATCCAGATGGCTATCTTTAACCGCCGTGACGAACTAACAATTATGCGGCTTTTGGGTGCGAGCACCTGGTATATTCGTGGGCCTTTTGTGGTGGAAAGTATCGTATATGGTATCTTGTCGGCAATTGTTTCCGTATTCCTAATCCACTCAATGTTTGTGGCTGCCAGTTCAACACTGCAGGCAACGTCGCTCGGTCTTTTGGATATTAACTACTCAGCAGAGTACTTTAAATCTCATATGTGGGCACTTTTGCTAATGCAACTTTTAGTGGGTATACTAATTGGTGCCGCATCATCTACTGTAGCGACCCGGCGGTACCTAAAATTTAAAACAAAATAGCGAAAATCATCTGTAAATGCAAAAGACTCGCTTGCTATAAGTCGAGTTTTTTGTCGCCCATGTGGTGGCAGGGTAGACCTTGAAAAAGAGCGGGGGTTATGCTAATGTTTATGTATAAACACAACAAAACAAAAATGTTTAAAAATACTAAAAGACCAACTAAATTCCAGAAACTTACCAGCCTAGCAATTCTAGGCGTGGCTACTATTACTGCGGTTGGCTTTTCATACATTCCACGCGCTAATGCTGACTCGTACGATGCTCAGATCAAGGCATTGCAGAGTCAGAACGCTAGCAAGCAAGCGGCTGTTAATGATTTAGCAAGCCAAGCTTCAAGCTACCAAGATGCAATTAACAAGCTCCAGCAGCAAATTGACGCTGTTCAGGGACAGATTAATATCAATCTAGCAAAACAGGCTGACCTGCAAACGCAGATCACCCAGAGTCAAGCCGACCTTGACCAACAAAAGAAGGTACTTGGCGAAAACATCCGGGTTACTTACGTAGAAGGTCAGATTTCTACTATTGAAATGCTTGCCACTAGCAAGAACTTGAGTGAGTTCGTCGACAAGGAAGAATATCACACGGCTGTTAAGAACAAGATTCAGGACACACTCAAGAAGATTGCTGTCTTGCAGAATCAGCTCAAAGAACAGAAGACGCAGGTAGAGAACCTACTGGTTGACCAAAAGGCTCAGCAAGCTCAGCTTGATGCGAGCAAGGGCGAGCAGGACCGTTTGCTTGCACTGAACTCATCTCAACAGGCTAGCTATAATGCTGAGATTAACAGCAACAAGTCCAAGATTTCAGATCTTCGCAAGCAGCAGGCTGCAGAAAACGCCCGTTTATTCAGCGGTAGCGGTAGCCATATCATTGCCGGCAATAACGGTAACGATACTTATCCAAACAAGTGGCGCAATGCTGACCAGGACAGCATGGTCGACAGTTGGGGTATGTACAACCGTGAGTGCGTTAGCTACACAGCCTGGAAGGTGTACGAGAGCGGTCGCTTCATGCCTTACTGGGGCGGTCGCGGTAACGCTAACCAGTGGGACGACAACGCCCGAGCAGCTGGCATCCCTGTCGACGGCAATCCTAAGGTAGGTGATGTTGCAGTCAAGAACAGCGGCCCTTACGGCCACGTAATGTATGTCGAGCACGTCTACTCTGACGGCTCTATATACATCAGCCAGTACAACCAGAGCCTAAACGGTACATATAGCGAAGCTATTATTTCTGCCGAAGGTGTACGCTCTGCTGGCCTCCAGTTCATCCACTTCCAATAAGCTACAATTATCTGAAAACTGAGAAGACGACTCATGGTATATGGGTCGTCTTTTCGTTATAATCATTTGCATAATCATAAGTGAGGGAAGAATGTCTGTAGCACAAGATAGTGCCAATCGTGAGGAGCATGCCTCTAAAGCTCCCAAAGTTTTAAAAACAATAGGATTAGTAGTCACGGCGCTAATTATTTTCTTGGCCGGTGTGGGCGTGGGGAACGGCAAAATTTTCCTTAGCTCAACAGGTACTAATAGCGCCAACAAGGAACTTCCCGAAAATCTGGACTATGCTACCGTTGAACAGGTTTACGACCTGCTAAAAACCCACTACGATGGTAAACTCGACCAGACTAAACTGCTTGATGGGCTTAAGTCAGGATTAGCAAGCGCTACAGGTGATCCATATACGCAGTACTTCAGTAAAGAAGACGCCAAGGCCTTCAACGAACAGCTGAGCGGTTCTTTCACGGGTATCGGCGCACAGCTTGGCCAAGACGCTGATGGCAACTTGTTGGTTATTGCTCCAATTGATGACTCTCCAGCAGGCAAAGCGGGTATTAGGCCCAAGGACATCATCGTAAGCATCAACGGCACTAGTACGAGCGGAATGAGCGTTGACAAGGCGGTTAGCATGATCCGCGGCAAGAAGGACACTAAGGTGACCTTGCGCATCCTACGCGACAAGTCACAGGACCTGTCATTCACTATTACTCGCGACGACATTAATGTTCCTAGTGTGAAGTGGGAAATGAAAGATGACAACATTGGTGTAATCACAATTAGTCAATTCGGCGATGATACGACCGACCTCATGAACCAGGCAGGTCGCGACCTCAAAGCTAAGGGCGCCAAGAAGATCCTGCTGGACCTACGTGGCAATCCAGGTGGTTTACTAACTGCGGCTGTATCTGTTTCTGAAATGTGGCTTCCACAAAACAAAACTATCGTCCAAGAGAAGCGCGGCGGTGTAGTAACTGATACTTATACATCTGAAGGCGGTGGCTTATTCACCGGACTTCCTACGGCTATCCTGATTGACGCTGGTAGCGCTAGCGCCTCTGAGATTGTCTCTGGTGCCTTACGCGATAACAATGTAGCAACACTATTTGGTGAGAAGAGCTACGGCAAGGGAAGTGTCCAGGAAATTCAAAACCTTCCAAATGGCAGCGAAATAAAGATCACTGTCGCACGCTGGTATCGACCTAATGGCCAGAACATCGACAAGAAGGGCATTAAGCCTGACACCGAAGTTAAAATGACCGATGACGATTACAAGAATGGTCGCGATCCACAAAAGGACGCAGCCCTCGACTACTTGCAGAAACAATAAAAGTATAGTGTTTTACTTGCAAAGCCTTTGGCGCATACGGTAGTATTAAATGGAATTGAGCAAGAGGTAAGAGGTGGCAAGGCCAACTAAATATATATTTGTGACTGGTGGTGTGCTTTCTGGATTAGGGAAGGGCATCACCGCCGCCTCCATCGGTAACGTACTCAAAGCTCGCGGACTCAAAGTAAATATCCAAAAATGTGACCCTTACCTGAATGTGGATGCAGGTACTTTAAATCCGCGTGAACACGGTGAGTGTTTCGTTACCAAGGATGGAGCAGAAACCGACCTAGATTTGGGTCATTATGAGCGCTTCTTGGATGAAGAACTCACTACGTCTAGTTCAGTAATGGCAGGACGTATTCTATTAAAGGTAATTAACGACGAGCGTGCTGGCCATTACCATGGTGAGGATGTGCAGATTATTCCGCATCTTACCGGGGCTATCCAGGACTACATCAAAGCAGCAGGTGAAGGCTTCGACGTACACATCGTTGAAATTGGTGGTACGGTAGGCGACTTAGAAAGCCTAAGCTTCATCGAAGCTATCCGTGAGTTTGGTATGCGTGTCGGCCTAGATAACTGTGCTTACGTACACGTGGTCTACATGCCATACTTGAATGCCAGTAAAGAAACCAAGACTAAACCAGCCCAGAACGCTGTACGTGAGCTACGCGCTATGGGTATTGCGCCAGACGTACTGGTTGCCCGCAGCGAAATGCCAGCCAACCCGAGTGTAAAGGCAAAATTGAGCTTATTCTGTGGCGTCGGTGAAGACGCCATTGCTTTGCTTCCTAACGCACCGAGTATTTATCAAGTGCCACTAACTTTGGAAGATACAGGTATCGCAGACGTTATTTGTCGTAAGCTGGGTCTCGAGATTACAACTCCGGACCTAAAGCCATGGCGCGAAATGGTTGACCGTTCAATGAAGCAATACGACCGCAAGGTACATGTTGGTGTTGTTGCTAAGTATATGGACAACCAAGATACATATATGTGTGTGTTCGAGGCTTTGCGTGCTGCCAGCTGGTGGAACGAGAGTAACATTGAGATCACTTGGGTGGACGCCGAGAAGCTCGAAGAATCTGAAGATATAACAGATGTATTAAAGGGTCTCGACGGTATCGTTGTTCCTGGCGGCTTCGGTACACGTGGCGTAGAAGGTAAGATTAAGGCTGCTCAGTTTGCCCTCAAGAACAAGCTACCTTACTTGGGACTTTGTTTGGGCATGCAGGTGGCTGTCGTTGCTGCGGCACGTAATGCTGGTATATTGGATGCAACATCTGCTGAGCTTGACCCAACAGCCAAGAACAAGGTGATCAACACTATGGCTGGCCAAGAGGGCAAGGAAAACACCGGTGGAACTATGCGCTTGGGCGATTATCCATGTAAGGTTGCTCCTGATAGCCTGGTAGCTAGGTTGTATGGTGCTACTGACATCGTAGAGCGTCACCGTCACCGTTACGAATGCAATAATGACTTCCGTGACCAATATGAAGCTTGGGGTATCCGTGCAGTTGGTTTATCTCCAGACGACCATCTGGTGGAGATGATTGAAGTGACTGATCATCCATTCTTTGTGGCAAGTCAATTCCACCCAGAATTTAAGGGTCGTCCGAACCATGCTCATCCAATGTTTGGCGGATTCATCGCTAGTTTATTGCAAAAGCAATCCTAATAAGGTAATTTTAACTATATGGATTCATCTGCTATACCTGGCGCAACCGGCCACCAGAAACGTATTCTTTTTGTTGAAGATGATGACGCTCTTGCAAGTGTGTATCTGGTTCGCCTGCAAGCTGAGGGCTTTGAAGTCCAGCGTGTGGCGAACGGCGAAGATGCCTTGGCTGCAGCTATCAGCTTCAAACCTGACCTAGTACTACTAGACGTTATGATGCCAAAGGTAAGTGGCTTTGATGTCCTCGACATCTTGCGCAACACCCCAGACACCGCTAACCTCAAGATTGTTATGCTCACGGCGCTAAGCCAGGAGAGTGATAAGAAGCGCGCCGAAGACTTAGGCGTAGATGAATATCTCGTTAAGTCACAGGTTGTTATCGGCGACGTCATCGAACGCATCAAACGACACCTCGGCGTATAATTTATCCGCGTCTAATAAAAATACCGCTCCTAAGAAAGTGGTATTTTTATTGTAAATTTCATATATTCTGTTAAAATATTGTTTTTTAAGCGTAAGTATGAATCATGGCCTACCGAAACCGACCGAAATTTACCGTTGCTGATGCTGTCCGTGGCTTATGCCATGAGGCAGGTGCTCGAGACCTCCGCATGACCAACGGAGCCATGGCTGAGCTACGTTTTGATGGTAGATCGACTGCACCACTGGCGACCACCACAGAAGACGGAAGTACGGTCTCCGTGCTTCGCTCAATAGTTGATGCGCCAGAAGCACATGAATTGTTTGGCGTGGTTGAAGTTAATAATTTTGCAGAAGGCGTCGCATTTTATGGCCTTAGTCGTATCGCCAGCACGAAAAATGGCTTATCAAGTTGGCAGGGACTGTTATCGAAGCGAATTACGGTGATCCACCCTAAGGCTGACGAATGTGTGACCACAAGGGAACTGCCTTGGCGTATTACATTTGTCCCTGGTTCGCAAAAGAGTGATTTTATGGTTAATTACAGAGGTGGGCAATACGTTGATGTGTTGGCCGCTCCAGCTAATGGCGAGCAGCTGTTGACTGACTTGCCAGAAGGCCTATGGCTTCCTGATCCAGGCCAGCTTATCGCACAAATCGCCCCTATTACCTCGACAACCGAGCAATAAACATACTTAGCTACAAAATTGACTAAGCATAAAAAATATGCTAATGTTTATATAGTACCAGGAAACAAATATGCCAGTAAAAGCTGAAGCACCATTAGTAATGGATGATCCTTTTGAGCGGTCTCTTGACGGTCTTGCTCAAGATTTGCCTGAAATTGCAGAGAAGCGAGAGTTTATCTTGCGGGGCGGGCAAGAGCTGATTGATGAGTGGCAAATAAAGCCTGAATTTTTTGATGACAAATCAAGGGTCGTATTCTTTGCTGCACTTGCAGAGAGGAACGATCGACTGAACGAATCAGAGGACAGGTCTGGCAAGTCTTACAAGGAGAAGGAATTCATCGCCGATGCTGTCACTATGCTGGCTGCACCTCATTCGGAACGAATGGACGAGCTGCGCAAGGTTATATACTCGGCTGATCTTTTTGATGAGTCAACAATTGAGCGAGCTTACGACAAGTATACTAACAAACAGATTACGGCTGAGCTGCAAAAGGCTCTGGATGAAGGTATGCTTGATGACATAAGAAAACGTATGGGTGTAAATAAGGACAATGAAGATCCATTTGAGCTTCGTGTTCTGAACATTGGACAACGGAGCACGATGTACGGCATGCGCCCAGATCCTCCTAGTGGCTTTCTCTCATTACCCGAGGACCACCCAAACCTTAGACAATACAAAGAGACCACTAAGGATTACGAGATGTATTCGGCTGGAATCAAGCACAATACTGAAGATTTTTTAGCTGCTACAGGTAAGCACTCAGTGCCAGTAGCATGGGTCACGAAGGGCGGTGGCGAGACCCATTTGAACTTACCGTTGCCCACTGCCGAGAAACTACTTTACGGCGATGAAGTACTATTGGGCAATGACGAATTTGTAGCACGAGATTTTGCCGACGAAGCACAGGCTACGCTTGAACACGAGTACGCACATACGCAAGGCGGCCTAGCAGTCGACGGCGTATCTTTTGGTATTATGGCCGAGGAGTGTCGTGCTGAGCTTATGGCGGGTAACAAAATGGGTTATCAAGACGCTAAAGGGTTGCTGGGCATTGATATACCGGCTTTAACGGGAGCACAACCACTTCGATATATGGAATCTCACGAAAAGGGCGGTGATGCGGCTGAATTCTATACACTTTTCGCAGGCAAGATGGGCATCCAGCGTACGCTTGAGTTTGCGCTTACTGTCCCTGACGGGTATCTTAGCGATGAGCGCCCACTTCAGAAGAGGGTGAATCGGTACTTGGGTGGTATCAATGGACTAGAAGAGCGACTTTATGATGCTAACCCTGCGTGGGTTGATGAGCGTATTGAAAGCTGGGCTGAGGGGAATTATAAGCGTCAAAGTGTAGGTCAGTGGCTTGCCTTACGCAAGAATATGAATGGACTTGGCTTTGTAACCGATAAGATGCGCGACGCATTGACGCGCAAGCGGACAGAGCATAACTGGAAGCCATACTAAATAACCCTCGGAGTTCCGAGGGTTATTTAGTTGTAGGTAGTAGAGACTACTCTACGGTTACTTCGACGCGGCGAACGGTCTTGCCAGTAAAGCGGCGAACCTTGCGGCTTACGTACTTTACGACGCCGTCGTGCTCAGCGTGAACGGTGTAGTTGCGGCTGATCTTAGTGCCCTTACCAGGACGCTTAGTCATACCAACTTGGCGAACGATGACCTGACCGGTCTTGACCTTTTCGCCACCGTAGATCTTAACGCCAAGTCGTTGACCTGGACTGTCGCGGGTATTTTTGGCGGTACCGCCGGCTTTAACGTGTGACATATATTGTTACTTCCTTGTTATTACTAGTAGCTCACGGGCAACTAATTGCTCTGGACGGCGATATACCATCTCTTGCTCCGTAGACCACGAAAAACTCACTCGATTGTACCCCATAACCTCGAGGGAGTCAAGTAGTGACAGGTGGTAAATACGTTCATTTGGTCCAACCCAAGCTGGCATTGCTAAACAGAGGCGGGTGCCAGATGGAATTTGGTCAGCCAAATTGTACAAAAACTTCTGTAAAATTACATTACAGGTACCAATAATCTCTTGTAGTTTTTCGGGATTTGGCCAGTTTGAGAGGGGTCGGCCAAGGTAGGTCTCGCCGGCTACGGCAGTGAAGGGGTGTTCCCATTTGTGATCTGTAGCATCACCGACTTCGAGTTCGACAGAGGTGGCGTGCTTGGTGCCACGCGTAGCAAGCCATTCTAGGTTTTTGCGACTGTAGTCGACCATACGTGGCTCTAGGTCGGTGCCGTATGCGCCATAGCCCATGAGTAGGGCCTCTTGTAGCACGACGCCGGTACCACAGAAAGGATCAAGTATGATGTTATCGATCTTGGTCTCCAGCTGGCCTGCGCCCAGATTGATGATGGTCTGGGCAAGTTTTGGCGGCAGCATGCCTACAAAGGCGTCACGCTTTGGGCGTCCACGATCGCGTTCGGCATAGGCGTCAATGTCTTGAATGCGGACGGTCTGTGCCAAGTAGGTTTCTTTGCCATTGCCGATAAATAGCAGTTCCAAGCCCAAGTTGCCGGTTAGTTGGTTGTGTAACACCTGTGCAGTATTAAGGGCTGGCTCGTTGTTAGGGACGACACGCACGGAGCGGCCGGCTGCTTTGAGGGCTTTTTTAACCTCGAGGCCGGTACGGAGCAGGTGACGCTCGTTGACGCTCATGCCGTATGCGCTGATGCCAACCTTGATTTTGCCCTCTAATGGCATGCCATCAATTAAGGTAGGCAGCAAGTGCTTAATAGTAGTCTGGGCTACTTTTGGCCAGTTATTAGTAGGGAAGTCGCCGATTGGCTTGGCGAGGCGGATACTGCCCCCAATACGGTCAAAGGGAATTTCGTCTAATGAAATATCGCACGCCACCGCGTGGTCACCAATAGGTTCTAAGTGGTCGGCGCCAAACAAGCTTTCGAGCTCGGCGCGACCAATAGCAGGCTGTCGCCCCAAAATAAAAATGCTTTTATGCGTCATGTTACCGCCTATTATATCTGTTATGAGTCGTTTTTTCTACCACATTACAGCTTAGATCAAGCTTAAGCGGCAGCTCTCTATGTATAATGGGACGCATATGAGCGAACATTCCTTTATTAAACGACGATGGAAACTCATCCTGAATATTGTTACCGCCCTTGCTCTCATTGTCCTGGTGTATGCCATCCGTGACCAACTCGTCGACACAATCAAAAACCTCACCAAAGTAAATGCCTGGATGCTGTTATTGCTATTGCCAATCCAGCTGATTAACTACCATGCCCAAACTAAGCTATATCAAGGTTTGTTTACGGTAGTAGGCAACAAGCTCAACTACAGATTTTTGTTTAAGGCTGCACTGGAACTGAACTTTATCAACCATGTCTTCCCAAGTGGCGGCGTATCAGGTATTTCGTACTTTGGCGTGCGGCTACGTGGGGGTGAGATTACTGGCACTAAGGCAACGCTCATTCAGATCATGAAGCTAATACTACTGGTATTGTCGTTTGAGGTACTGCTAATCGCTGGTCTACTATTTTTGGCAATCGGCAACAAAGCCAACGACTTCACTATCCTGGTTACTAGCTCGCTGACTACGCTCATGGTCATTGGCACTGTCGCTTTTGTGATGATCATTGGTAGTAAGCGTCGGATTAGTGCGACCTTTACATTCCTGACCAGGGTGTTAAACCGTATCTTGCATTTCTTTTTGCCTAAATCTCCAGAGACGATTAGCATCGCTCGTGTTGAAAACGCCTTTGAGGAGCTGCATGGGAATTACAAAACTATTGAATCCCAGTGGCGCAACCTAAAGATGCCCTTTGTATGGGCGCTTATCGCCAATGTGACCGAGGTCGCTTCGATCTATGTAGTATATGTAGCATTTGGTGAATGGGTGAACGTAGGTGCAGTGATTCTGGCCTACGCTGTTGCCAACTTTGCTGGCCTTGTGTCGGTAATGCCAGGCGGCGTTGGTATTTACGAAGCACTTATGACTGGTGTGTTGGTTGCTGCTGGTATCCCGGCGGCTATTAGCTTGCCAGTGACGGTAATGTATCGCGTGCTAAATACGCTTATTCAGTTGCCACCAGGGTATTATCTATACCATCACGCGTTGCGCTCTAAAACGAAGCCCGAAACTAACCTGGAGCCCTAGAAGATGAATCCACAAACCCCATCATTTAGCGTCAGTGAATTCGTTGCAGTCCTGAATCAGACGCTAGAGTATGCCTACCCAAATGTGGTTGTGAGCGGTGAAATCGCTAACTTTAGGGTTAGCAAGAACCGTTGGGTGTACTTTGACTTGAAGGACGAAGGTGCAACGGTTAAATTCTTTGGAACGATCTATCAACTGCCTGGGCCTCTGGAAGACGGCATGGTTGTGGCGGTTCGTGGTATGCCTCGTCTGCACCCGTTGTACGGGTTTAGTGTTACAGCACAGACTATTCAGCCAGTAGGTGAGGGGTCTATAAAGAAAGCCGCAAAGCTTTTGGAAGCAAAATTAGCTGCCGAAGGTCTTTTCGACGCTGAGCGTAAGCGGCCACTACCGTACCCGCCTTCACACATTGGTTTGGTTGCCTCTACGGAATCTGCGGCCTATCGCGATTTTGTAAAAGTTATTGGTGCCAGGTGGGGTGGTATGCAAATTAGCGTAATCGACGTGCAGGTTCAGGGTGAGGCTTCGCCGGCTCAGGTTGTGGCGGCAATCCAGCAGTTCAACCAGATGGCTTCGTCTCCGGAAGTATTAGTTGTGACGCGTGGTGGTGGTAGTGCAGAAGATTTACAGGCATTCAGCACCGAGCAAGTTACCAGAGCAGTGGCAGCTAGTCGCATCCCAACGATTGTGGCTATCGGCCACGAAGTAGACATTAGTCTAGCCGAGCTTGCTGCTGACCAGCGGGCTAGTACACCTAGCAACGCTGCAGAATTATTAGTGCCTGATCGCAAGGCGATGCTGGAACAGTTGTCGATGCACCGGGGACACTTGTTGCGATTTATGGAGCGTACAGCACACGACGCTCGATCTGACCTAAAAGTGCGTCGCGAGGGGCTGCACGATAGTGCGCTACAGGTTGCTGACCAAGCAAAGCGCCAGCTAGGGCTTCGAAAACAGTTACTGGCAGCCTATGATCCCCAAACAGCGCTAACGCGCGGTTATGCATTGCTCCGTAAGGGAAAATCGTATGTACGAAGCGGTAGGGACGTACAGGCTGGTGATGAGTTAGACATTACGCTAACAGATGCAAACCTGACAACTACGGTAAAACAAATTACAATGAGGGAATCATGACCAAGGCAAAAGATTATCAGGCGCTTAGTTTAGAGCTCGACGAGGTGCTAGCAAAGATGCAGCAACCTGACGTACGAGTCGACGAAGCAGTGACGTTATACGAGCAGGGACTGAAGCTTATCGAAGAACTAGAGAAGCACCTGCACCAGGCCGAAAATAAGATAGAAAAATTGAAGTTGGCGGCTAGTCAACCTACAGAAAAATAGGGAAATGCCATGTTTTGGATAGCGACAGCGCTGATAATAATTATCTTGGGATTCGGCGTTGTCGTTTTTGTTGGTCCACCGTATTTGCCGACTATGCGCAAGCAAATCGACACTGCATTTGAGCTTCTTGACCTCAAAGAAGGGCAGACACTCTTGGAACTTGGCTCCGGTGACGGGCGCGTTATGCTGGCTGCCGCGCAGCGTGGTTTACGTGTGGTGGGTATCGAGCTTAATTTGTTCTTGGTAGTAATTTCGTGGCTAGTGACTATTCGTTATCGTAAACAGGTGAGAATCATCTGGGGCAGTTATTGGGGCGCGCCTTGGCCACGTGCTGACGGCGTGTTTACGTTCATGCTGCCACGCTATATGAGTCGACTGGATGAACGGATGCAAAAATGGCGTCCAGAAGCACCAATCAAGCTGGCGAGCTTTGCGTTTGCTATTCCTGACCGGGAACCTCTGGAAAAGCGCGACGGCGTTTACCTGTATGAATATAAATAATACTTGCGTATGATGTGTAATTTACGCTACCATAAGCGATATGAATAGGCTTTCTCAACGCGGTGCAATAAATCTATTGCTCATACCTTTTATTATGCTGCTCATCTTCTTCTTGGGTGCGGCAGGTTTTGGCTTCTGGGCATTCTCTCAGCGCAACCATTACAAAGATCACAGTGACCAAGAGGTTTCCGCTGCGGTCAACGAAGCAATTAAGACGCAAAAGACTACAGATGCTGCAGACGCAGCAGAGCAGGCCAAAAAGCCATACGACACCTACATCGGTCCATCGGCTTTTGGTAACATCACCATCAACTATCCTAAGACCTGGAGTTCATACGTTGTAGAGAGCGAACGCGGCGGCAACCCTGTGAGTGGTTATTTCCAACCTGGCTTCGTGCCAAGCGTAACTGACCCAGAAAACACATTTGCGCTTCGCGTCGAGCTAGTACAGACTTCGTACGACACGGTTCTTACACAGTTTAAATCTTCTTTGACAGTGGGTAAGGTAACAATTGCGCCATACACATTGCCAAAGGTTCCAAGCATCGTTGGGTCACGCGTTGAAGGTCAGATTACTCCTACTAAGCAAGGTACTATGGTGATTTTGCCACTTCGTAACATGACGCTTAAGATTTGGACTGAGTCCAATGACTTTAAGGCAGATCTCGACACTGCCATCCTTCCTAACTTCTCCTTCGTGCCATAGCAGGGGTTAAATAGCTGGCACATTGTGGCGTTAAATCTTCCGGTGCTCATTCACCGTACCTGATGTACGGCTCACTCCGCTCCTCGGGCTTTGCCTTGCACTGCACTCATCTATTCAACCCCTTAATCCGGGGTGCTATACTGGTATAAATGATTCAAGAGGGGAACTAGGTGCAAGGGGATAGCGCCAATAAATCGCAGGAGACTACGCAGTTGCTGCGGTCGGTTGCGGAGCAGCTCAAGATGCCGCTGTCGACTATTGCTCGGCAGGCGGAGCTGGGGCAATTGACTGGCGATTTGTCGCTTACGGATTTGTCTGCTATTCGGACGCATGCTTCAGCTGCTTTGACGCTGGTGGATTGCTATTTGCTCGGCTTGCAGCTTATTCGTGAACAGGCTGCGCTGCCACTTGAGCCAGTTTCTGTGTCGTCATTACTTGTCGAAACAGCGCACGAATTAGAGGCCTTTGCCAAACAATACGACACAACACTCGAGCTGCATATTGCGGGCAAGTATGAGCCGGTTATGGCACATCATGCTGGGCTTAAATCAGCGCTGCTTTCGCTCGGATATGCACTACTGGAGAGTTACCCTGTGCAACAGCGCGGTCGAATGAGCCTGGCGGTGCATCGGACGCCAAACGGCATTGTGACTGGCCTGTATGGTGACTTTGAGCAGCTTAGCAGTAAAGCATGGCGTACAGCCTTGCAGCTGCAAGGCAAGGCACCACGTCCATTTGAAAGTCTGAGTAGCAACGGCGCCGGATTATTTGTTGCCGAAGCTATTTTGCAGGCAATGGATACCAAGCTAAGGGTCGGCAAACACCGCAAGCAACATGGTTTGGCAACTACCTTGCAGCCTAGTCAACAATTAAGTTTTGTATAAAAATTGTACTCATGGCAAATGTATTATTGATTGAACCCGATGCGGTCTTGGCGCGTACATATATGCAGGCTTTACAACATGTGGGGCATGATGTGTCGTATGCTGCGAGTGCCCAAGACGCAATAGCTGCTGCTGACGAGACTAAGCCCGATGTTGTAGTGCTGGAACTACGAATGGCCGTCCATGATGGTATAGAGTTCTTGTATGAATTCCGCTCTTACCCCGAGTGGCAGCGTATCCCTGTAATAGTTAACAGCCATATCGTCCCTAGTAATTTAGAGCCGGTCAGGGTAGCGCTGCAAGATGATTTGGGTGTGACGGCACTGCTATATAAACCTCGTACAAGCCTACAACAGTTGATCTCACAGATTAAAGGACAGATTAATCCGACATGAACCAACTAGTAACTACCGCTATTATTTTGAGTCGTACAGATTACGGCGAAGCAGATCGTATCTTGTCATTACTGACTCCGGAGTACGGTAAATTGAGCTTGATGGCTAAAGGTGTACGCCGCGTAAAGTCCAAATTGGCCGGCGGCATCGAACTTTTCAGTGTGAGCGAGATCACATTCATAAAGGGCAGGGGAGCGGTCGGTACTCTGGTATCGACCCGTTTGATCAAGTACTACGAGCACATAGTAGGGGACTTGAATCGCACTATGCTGGGCTATGAGCTTATTAAGCAACTCAATAAAGTTACCGAAGATGAACCCGAAGAAGAGTATTTTGATTTGCTGCGCGAGACATTTGAAGCACTAGACGAAACTAGCGTGCACGTGGAATTAATCCGTTTTTGGTTTGGACTGCAACTGTTGCGTCTAAGTGGCCATACACCTAATTTGCAAACAGATGACAGCGACAATAAGCTGGCGGCTGACCAGAGGTATGAGTTCAATTTTGAATCTATGGCCTTCCGTGTAAGTCCAGACGGTGGATTCGGAGCAGGGCACATCAAATTGCTGCGATTAGCCTTCGAGGGGCACTCTGCCCGATTCTTGGCTAATATCCAGGGCGCTAATGCGCTTGCTGCGGACTGTGTGCCATTGGCTCAGCAGTGGACTCTAACCCACGGACTGTAGCTGTTAGTTTATGCCGGCCATTATTTCGCGCTCGTCGCCAGTCGCATAAACGTGAGGACGCAGCTCCTGCCACGCGAAGTCAATACTTGCGTGGAGATAATCGGTGAGAGGTGTGGGCGCATCAGGTGATGCCTTCTTGCCTTTGCCTGCAGCGGGTATCTGATGCATTGGACATTTGAGGGTCGGGCCCTGCATAGGATGCTCGGTCCAGTCAGGAAGAGAAGCAGGGAATACTGCTCGCATATTTTGTCGACTTGAGCGCCGGAGTTTGGTCTGTTTGCTCCCATCGGGCATGGCAACGGTTGTCAGATCACCTTCAAGCATATCAAGCGGAAGCGCTGGATTCTCGCTGTTGTCAATAAATCCCATGTTTACGCTGGCGTGACTAAGGCCTAAGTAGGCAAGGTCTTTTACTAGCTCATGGCGTTGTTCAATTATCTCGACGGCTTCGTCTCGAGCCATACCGCGGTACATTACTGTACCTTCTTTTGCCTGTTGTTTGGCGGCTAAATTAACCAGCCTCCCAATGGTAAATGCTACGGCGCCACCATCTCCAATCACTTCGCGAAGCGGATTGCTGAGAAGCGTTTCGCCTTGCCGTCCGGTGGTATCGAAGTAATCGCGTAATGCACCGCGAAAGCGGTAGCTTGTCTCTTCAGCCCACTGTGTACTCGTGACTAGCTGGTCGTAGCCCCGTAGGAACATCGGCTTCATCCTGGACTGGATGTTAATTGAATCCTTCCAAGCTCTGGCAGTGACCTCTGGCCTAAATCTGGCGTCTCGGCCACTACCTTCGATTAAGTGGGAGTGAGCGTTAAGTCCAAACGCGCCCAGAATTGTGTAAGACTCTAATTTTGCTACTGCAACTTCGGCTGCTGGCTCATTTGGGTTTTTAATTTTGGTGCCACCAGTATTGATGGCATCGATTAGTGAGTCGCGAATAACTTCGGGATCTTGGCTCAGCTTGCTTGGTCGCATACCAAAAAAGTCGCGGCGATGCCAAAGAAGGCACCTCAGGCATAACCTGATGCATGGCACTCCGCAAATCTCCGACAGAAACTTCATACATAGGAACGTTATTCTATAATATTTATGTCATTTTTTCAATACCCTAATAACCATGGTACAATCGGCTGTAGAGAAGTTTATGGTTGCCCCAACAGAGACTTTAGCGGTTGGATTTCCGCATACCGAATCAGGCTCCCTGCGCCTTACCTTGGTGCCAGATTTTGTCGCGCCCAGCAGCGCCGATATAGACTTTGTAAAAGTACGGGACGAGATGGGGCTAAAAGAAAGCGACAACCTACACGCATTCTTTGACTTGGACGGAACAATTCGCAGAGTAGGTGAAGATTGCGTGGACCCGGTAACCGCTCAGCATTTACGCAATGTACTTGGATCAGGCCAGCTAGCCTCACTTACGATCACCTCAAACAGCTACAATCCAGGTACTGCACGTTTTGGATGGCAAATCGATAGCAGCGTGGAGACCTATACTTCTTTGGATGCTGGTTGCAGCAAGCCAAACCCGGAGTTCTTTAGGTATGCTAGGGAACGACGAGGAATCGCTGACGAGCCTGTGTTGGTGGTCGGTGATAAGGTTACCCGTGACGTCTTGGGCGCCAGGCGCGTAGGCGGGGAAGTGGTTTCTTTGCTTGTGCCACGCTTGGGCGAACGGGATCTGAAGGCTGACAGAATCATTGGCCGCAGGTTCGACATTGCTGCTGGCGTGGCTGGGGCGCTGTTACTCGGGGCGGTTAACAGATACGAAACCGTGCTCAATATGCTATAATTGTTGGATATGAGTGAAGTTTCTTTAGAAGACATTGCATCCCTGGCTAAACGCCGCGGTTTTATTTACCAAGGTAGCGAGATTTATGGTGGTTTGGCGGGAACCTGGGACTACGCTCCTTTGGGTGTCCAGCTAAAGCGCAACATCACCGATTTGTGGTGGAAGACGTTCGTAGAAAGCCGTGCTGACATGTACGGTATTGACGCCGCGATCCTCATGAACCAACGCGTATGGCAGGCTAGCGGTCACGTTGGCGGATTTCACGATCCTTTGGTTGAGGACCTCAAAACCAAAAAGCGCTACCGCGCTGACCATTTACTAGAAGATGCAGGCATCGAAGGCGTAACAGCAATGAGCCTCGAACAAATGGACGCCGTGATCAAAGAAAAGGGCATCAAAAGCCCAGACGGCAATCAGCTTGGTGATATTCGTCAGTTCAACATGATGTTCAAGACCAACGTTGGTGCAACCGAAGACGCAACCAGCGTTAGCTACCTCCGTCCAGAAACTGCACAGGGCATGTTCGTAAACTTCAAAAACGTCGTGGATAGCTTTTACCCAGATGTACCATTCGGTTTGGCGCAAATTGGTAAGGCATTCCGCAACGAAATCGCTCCTCGCGACTTTATTTTCCGCGTCCGCGAATTCGAGCAAATGGAAATCGAGTACTTTGTACACCCAGACAACTGGAAAGAACACTTTGACTACTGGCAGGACCAGCAAAAGCAGTTCTTGCTAAGCCTAGGCCTTCCCGAAGAAAAAATCCACTTTGTGGATGTACCAGCAGAGGACCGTGCGCACTACAGCAAGCACTCTGTAGATACTGAGTTCGACTTCCCATTCGGCCAAAAGGAACTTTTGGGTCTAGCATACCGCACCGACCACGACCTTACTGCTCACCAGAATGAATCAGGCAAGAGCATGGAATACCGTCCAAAAGACGGTGGTAAGCCGTACATCCCACACGTGATCGAGCCAACCTTTGGTTTGGACCGCACGCTACTGGCTGTATTGTCATCTGCATATACCGAAGACGAGCTAAATGGCGAAAAGCGCATATACCTTAAGCTACCTAAGCACTTGGCTCCAATCAAGGCTGCCGTAAGCCCACTCCTAAAGAACAAACCAGAACTTGTAAGCAAAGCCAAAGAAGTCTACGACATGCTGCAAAAAGAGCTTGGCAACGTAACTTGGGACGACAACTCCAACGTAGGCAAGCGCTACCGCCGCAGCGACGAAATCGGTGTGCCTGCGCACATCACTATCGACTTCCAGACCTTGGAAGACAACACTGTGACCGTTCGCGACCGCGATACGGCCCAGCAAACCCGTGTAGCTATTTCTGAACTATTAGCAAATTTGAAGTAATGAAAAAGGAAAGCGGCGCGATTTTAGAATTGACCGCTGACATTTTTCGGACTGGCGCAGATCTAATTAGCGGCAGATTGCCTAAGCCAGAGAAGCTGGTTCGCCCTCGTATGAAGCAGCTGGCTAAGGGCATTGGTGATATTGCTATCTTTGGCTGGAACTCAAAGAGAAAGTAGTAGAAAGCCCCTACATCTTCGGTGAAATGTCGGGGCTTTTGCAGATTTTTAAGAGGGCGTACCTCTTAAGGCATAAAAATATTGTCTAAATTGTTCGCCTATGGGATAGTGATCATGTTAGCTAAGGACAAACAGTCATGCCTATATTTTTCCGTTCCACATTGGTCTTCTGGCGCAACCTATTTCGTACTAAGCGAAGGGCATTTATTTCTAGTTTTCTAATCATTTTTTGCTTGCTCATTCTTGTTGGCGGTGTGTATGTTGGTGATCAAGTTAGTAAGATGAACAGGGTGTTCAGGGGTAGCGGGGACGCGGCGGCCCTGTATGATGGTGATTCTGAGGTGCGCGGAGACCGTGTAGATCGGGACACTGCGGACCTAAAGACTGATACGGCGGTACTTGCAGCAAAGCAGGATGATTTGGCCGAAGAAGTCAAAGAGCTGAAGGCAGACAACGTTGCGTTACGACACGATATGCTCGGTATGATCATAGCCATAACTGCTGTGCCGGTTATAACCTTGGCATTGCCAGCGCTAGCAGGCAATTTACGCAGACATATAGTTAGGGTTCAAAAACAAACCAAGAAGCATCAAAGTTAGACGCACCTCTTAAAACGGGAAATATTGTCTAAATGGCTCGCTTGTGGGATAGTGATTTTATCGGCTAAAGAGAGGTGACTGATGAAATTTACTGAAGCGGTTATTGCGTATTTGAATGGGCGGGCCAAAACCCAGCTTTATGGCATTTTTATTTTTTGGTTTTTGCTGCTGCACGCTAACATCATATTCACGTCGTTGTTTGTGAACCAAGACCTCATCTACAAGAGTACCGACATGCTCAAGAATGAATACATTGGTCACACATATTTTCAGACAGGGGAGTGGAGTTTTTGGATTCTGGAGTTCGCTAAACTTTGGGCTGCGGCAGGTATGACATATCTGATGATTTGGCTGCTGCCTAAGACGCTCGTCGCAAAGTCATACGACCAAGAGTTGGAGGACCACTACAAGCGCCGTGCCAAGAAGATCAAGAAGGATCTGGAGCTTGAAAAACAGCGTCAAACGCTAAGTGACGAACAGCTTAAAACGACGAAGAAGCAGGAGGCTGTGGTTGAAAAGCAGGAAGACCTGGAGCAGAAAGAACTTCGTCAGTGGCAGAAGGAATACCGCTCATTCGTTGACGGTGGGCTAGGGGGAATATTAAAGGATATAACGCGTTCTATATATCAGCATGAGGGACGTATAAAGACTTACTTTGACCAAGACCGTCGCGTAAATCAATCACCGAATATTGATAAAGATACGGTAGCAATAGCTGACTCTAATGGCCTTGTTGAGCTGGACACATCACGAAATCGGATTACGCTTACACCCAAGGGTAAATACTTTATCAGCCAGACCTATCTGGAATCTGAAGGCAAGTCTCTATGAGTAGTTGGCATTTATCAGCGGCTCAAGACGCGCTTGAGCATCGAAGTGCCGAGTCTTCGAGCGCGGTACGCAAGGTAGGCGCCGCCGGTCATATCACGTTCGGCTGCCTCTAACGCCCGAGCTTGGTACTCAAGGTACGTTTTGCGTAATTCCGGGTAATCTTCGATAAATGTATCGAGCCGTTCAGCTAGCATACTAGCTTCCGCGGTATCTACAGCTTGTAGTAGTTCTAACGCTTGACCTTTTTGTTGCGGAGCGGTCGGCGATTTAAGTATGTCAAGCGCACCGGTATTGTCAGCGACAATGTAATAGCGATCCTTGTGGCTAGCATACATGGCCTTTGCCGACTCCACTGATTCCTCGTCCCAGCCATCTAGTAGCAGGCGCATTCCATACAAGTCCTCGGCAGTAGAGTAATGAGTACCGTAGTTATCCTGGCTGCGCTTGGTATTGGTGGCGTTGTCTAGTACTGCTACGACATTTTTGCCGGTAATTTCTTGTATAGTGGAGAGTTCGCTAACTTGAGACAGGGGGTATAGTGTCATGATTGGCGTTGCACCGCCAGCATGACTATTGTATTCGCTGCCGGTCATACTGACTGATTGTCTTGTGCCCTGAGGTGCATATACGGTCACATCGTATTTATAGTATCCGCGTAGATCCATCTTTGTTAGTGGCTCGTAGCCTATAAAAGTTTCCTCTAATGGCTGCGTGAGCACGCGACTATACGAATGGTGAAGTTGTGCTAAGACTTCTGTACGGTCAATAGATTGTTCGGCGGGATGGGTTCCGGGTGATTCAGGCATATTTATATTATAATAAAATAATAACTTATAAATAGCAAATAGTAGACATAATATTCTTGACGAAACGCTTATGGTTCGGTAGTGTTGAATTAGTAAGAAAATTCTCAAAAAGAAAAACCCTTACACCTTGCCTCCAGGCACATTCCGATAAACAATTGAGGAAAGGGCCGAAGGCGAAACGATCAAAATATCTTTCTTGCAAGAAAAGAGTAGAATTACCGGACTGATCATCCGGTAATTTTATTTTATGGAATATTTATGGTAAAGTAGGCAAAATATGACCGAAAGAATGACCTCCACGCCGGAGATGCCTTGCGACCCGTTGCTATCAAAAATTGAAAATGTCGTAGAGACGAACCCTAAATTGCGTGTCCCAATGTCTAACGGCATTACGTTCAGATTTAGCTTAGGCAAGTGCGCTAAGTATGGAACTGCGCAGACGCCGCGTCAGGTGCTAATGGCTACTACTGAGGGCAATGCGCTTATTGCGGTACTATCATCTGATCCTGCTGAGAATAAACTATATGCAATTGAGCAGGCGGGCGGCCAGAAGCAGGATTTTGACTCTGAAGAAGCAGAACTTGTCGAAGACCAGGACTTATCTGATCTAGATGACTTGATGAATGTAACCGATTTTAATCAGGAGTCAGCAGTTAAGGGCATGGCTTCTCGTCTGCAGGAAACGGTTGCTCAATACGGCAACTGGATGCCCATGATGACTGACGTTAGGCCACTTGTCGGCCTAAATTAGTAGACCACATGCTGCTGACGGGCTTGCAGATCACACGCCAGCTAAATTTACCGTGATTCATTTCCCAGTAAAGGACGTGGTGCAAGTCAAAGGTGTGCCAACATCTTGGCCTTATGCAACAGTAGTCAAAGCGAGCTGTGTCATAAAATTTGCGCCAAACTATCTTTGCCAATATTGGCAGTACATGTATGGTATACGCAAGATGGCAGAAATCCTTGGTGCATCTATGGCGATAGTAGTTCCTGACTTAGATCCGGCCTACGGAAGTGTTATTACGATTCAGCGAGATAATTTGCCTCATATTCCGTACCCTGGAAGATGGGAGGTGCCTGGCGGCACACAGGACATAGGGGAGAGTGCTGTCGAGTGTGTGATCCGTGAAACATATGAAGAGGTTGGTGTTGTAGTGCCTCTGGAGGCGATTTTTTGGATGGGGCTATACCGCTCCACTATAAAAAAGGACGCCTATAATGCCTATTTTGTAGCCCAGCTAGAGTATCGTCCTGAGCTTAAGCTCGGCAGCGAAGGCCGCGAGGCCAAATATATGAAACTAGGGGATTTTCTTTGCTCTGGACAGGTAATACAAGACCACTCAGATCGTCTTTGGGATTACATAATTAGGCTGCAGGGCGCAGTGTATCCAGATGGTGACCCATGCAGTGATCCTTTCCCTCGGCCAACCAATCTAAGTGTTGAGGAATATAGTGAAGTACGACGGGCTGCGCTTCGGAAGAAGCCGAGCTCAGGCGACCTTGCACTAATTGCCTAGTACGGACAACTAGTAGTGATGGTTTGGCTTTGCAGCGGATGACCGTCTAGGGCAATGGCATGCGCTTCCCAAAAGGCACGGCTTTTGGCAGTTTCAGTGTCGGAGCCAGGAAGCCCTGGCGTGTTACGGCCGAATATAGCATCGTGGAGCTCGTAGACACCGCTTTCATGGAAGTGAAGGGTGATGGTGATAAACCTTGTCTGTTCTGGGCTGCGACGCCTTACAAAGCGCTTGAAGTCCTTTTGATGTAGAGGCTTGGCATAGATGATGTAGTCTTTTTCGGTAGTCTCGACAATCTCACAATTGCCAATATTCCTACCCATGTCGAATTCGATCGTCGTGTTTTTACCTTTAAGATTTAAGGTCTGGATTAACTCTTTGGCCAAGTTCAACATATGCGGTTGTCTCGCAATTGTGATGGCGGCAGGCGACTTTATGAGGTCTACAAATATCTCGTCACCATTAATAGTTTTTGTTATTGGATGCTTGATCATGATGTGGGCCCTTTGGTTATTATTGGGAGCCCTAGCAGCATCTTGCACCCTTCCAAGTGTTTAAGTCGCCGACTCGTTACTACTAGTGTAACACCTTATTGACTTATGGGCTGCTTTCGGTGCTTCCCAATGGGTGTAAGTAGGGTTAGATTTAAGCAAAGATATGGCATAATGGTCGGATAAGAATCCGGAGGAAGCATGCAGGACGACCAGCTCAAGAAATGGGAAGTTACTGACTCGAAATATTTGGTGAACGATCGTTGGATGAAGCTGCGTGCCGAAACCTGTGTCACTCCCGATGGACACACTATTACGCCTTTTTACGTCATGGAGTATGGTGAATGGGTTAACTGCGTTGTTTTGAGTGAAGAAGGCGAAGTTACGCTGTTGCGTCACTACCGACATGCAGCTAACGAATATGTACTCGAAATCGTCGGCGGCATGGTCGAGGAGGGTGAAACACCCGAATATACGATAGGCCGAGAATTGGAAGAAGAAGTTGGCCTAGTGGGTGCTGATCTTCGGGCCACCGGTATTTGTTATCCGAACCCGCAAACGCATACCAATAAGCTACATTGTTTTATCGCTATTGGTGGCACATTTGATGGACAACTAGAAGACGAAGCAGGCGCTAACTTTATCATCCAAAAAATGCCCCTAAAGGAGCTGATGCAAAAAATTGAAAGCGGGGAAGAGATGTTCCAGAGCTTGCACCTATCTTCTATTCTTTTTGCACTAGGCTACCTAAAGAAACATCGCCCAGACCTTCTGCCGAGCTAGCAGTGCTACTCGAGTAGGAATTGAATAATTACGTTAAATAGTATATAATATACTTTATGATGCAGTCTGGTGTGAGCGGATAAGTGTCCGCTGAATTGGTGCCCACTACTTATGAACGACTTGCCTGGAATACACTGCAGCATCCAGAGTCGTCTTTGCCACACCAAGATAGTGCCCTTACGGCCAGACAGGCAAAACAGATTAAGGACAACTTCGTTGTTGATATCTTTCCGATTGTGCACGGAATTACGGATCCAGATAGTAGCGTCGCGGAGAAGCTGTTTAGCTGGCCGACTGAACTGGAGTATGAAGTTGGCCTAGATGCAGTGAAGTTCATGCCCGAAGATGGCGTATTGTTCATTGAGGCCATCGGCCATACTACTGAGGCTGACATTGAGCTTGCCGGAGCAACGCAAAGAACGCGCAATATCAGGCACGGTGACAGGAGAATGCTGCCAGCGACTATTGAACAGCGCATGAAAGTTGAGGATCATCGAGCAAACAGGACCACAAGTGTTATTGGTTATGTAGGAGCTGTCGCTGCGCTTGAGGGGTTGGAAGTTCATTACGCTGACATTGACGCCTTCGAGTATGGTAAATTGCGCAATCTTGCCGGCCCCAGGCTTGACAATACGCATGACGGCGGCAAGGCGATTAATAGGGTTCGAGAACTTCGAGCAGCAAATACAGTAAAAAACTGGATGCTTGAAAATATGCCAGCGAATGACCAGCGGTCTAATCGCAAGCGGCAGGTAGGCCTAATGTTCGGTGGCGGGCATGAAGCTGGCCTCGTAGACGCCTTTAATAGTCTTCGCATTCGTACAAATGTGCATAAACAGCGAAGATCCACAGAGGCGGCACGTGTAATCCAAAACATGGAGTTGATTCTGAAGCTAGGCGGCCCAGACGCAGATGAGCTTAATCGGATGCTTGCTGCAGTAGAACAGCAGTCTACTTAGACGCGTCAATGATGCTCAGCAGGCTAGTGGCGGCCATGCTAATGCGGGGATCAGTGTTGTCTTGATCCATAGATCGATCAAGCGACATCTTTACGATAAATGGATTCTTGCGGTGGGTGATGCCTGCGACTTGCTTACCATTAACGGTAATACTGTAGGTTTGTGGTGCAAATGCCAGGGCTAGGTCGATAAATGGACCAACCACGGGAATAATCTCTAGCCAGCGACGGACAAAAGCTAAGCCTTTACTGGTTTCTTGGACGTCACCAATCGCGTTGCCGCTATTGTCTAGAATGTCCCAGTGATCACGTACGAAACTAGACTTGAGTCCTTTGCGACGCAAAGTAAACAGTTGCTGGTTGTTGTTGCTGTCAAATACGTCATACGTGCCGCCAAAGTCGATTACATTGCGGGCGTGAATACGGAATACTTCTTGGCTTTGCGATTCGTCAGTATATAAACGAACATCTTCTTTGAGCTTCCAAGCCTTCATGCGGATGAAACCAATAGTTTTGTCGTCCTGAGGGTCGGCAACGTTGATCTGTGCGCCAACGAGTACTAGGAATTTGCGACGAAATTCTAAAACTTTATGCTGAGAGTAGTCCATGTTTCTCCTGAAAATTATCTCTATGCGCGCAGTATACCAGGGCTTTCCTGAAACTCATATTAATTAATGATATTATATTGCAGAAATAGCAAAGTTATACTAATGTTTATCTAGTATGCCATCCGTCGAACTTGTTCCACAATCTGACGATCGCTTTGCTTGGAATGTGCTTCACTCTGGAGCGCCAGATAGCGCAGAATTGCCATACCACAATAGTCAGCTAACCGCAGAGCAGGCGGCTCGGGTTGAGCAAAATTATTCTGTTGAATTCTATCTTGGTACACACGGCATAGCTGGTACTAGTCGCTTTGATCGATTTTCAGCACCGACCCAAAAAGAGTACGAAGCAGCGGCACGTATCGCCGAATCGCTTAGGCCGGGTGATGTCTTGTTCATAGAAGCTTATGGCTTCAGGAATCCCGTAAATGGACAGGAGACTACCGAGGCTGGACGTTTTGTAACAGAAACAGAAGTTAACAGCAGTACCTTTATTGTCCATTCCTTAGGCCAACACGCACTCCGCGAGAAACGCGACCAGCTCGAAAGAGATCGCTCAAACCTTGCAATTAGTGCATGGGGCTACGCAGCTGGTCTGGCACAGATAAAAGGAGTTGAGGTCATTAGTGCAGATGCAGATGCTTATGATGCAGAGAGGCTTGCGGGACTCCCAGTTACAGGTCCGGGTTCGGACCGTTTGCACGTTCGTCGTGAGCGCGCTGCACTTAACATCCTGAAAGACTGGGCACTTGAACATTTGCCATCTAATGATGTGCACGATCCGGGGGAGAAGCGTCGCCTAGTTATGTTATTTGGTTCGGGTCACGAAGAGAGTATTGGTCGCCAAATAGCGGAAAGCAACCTCAAGGCATCTATTAGTAGGCTGGAGGCTTCTACGCTCCAAGAACGGACTCTCGAGAACTTTACGCCAGAAGGCCTGGTTGTGGGGGCTATTGCCGCCCTAGGGCCCAAGATTACTGCTCAAGGACTGGCAATACCCAAAATAAAAGGTTCACCTTCTAGGCGTTCTGCTTCGGTTTCGTTTGCCACACTGGGCACTCGTGGTGGCGGGTTTGCTCGTCGAAGAACACAGTTGAATCGCACCAGATTTAATGCAAGAACAAATAGCATAGATAAAGGTATCGACAAAGCTGTTGATCCGGAAGAGTAGGGCGGGCTAATTTATGATGCCATGTGTGTCATAATGAACGCATGACACCACAAGAAATAGAAGCAACCATTCGCGAATATATCCCGCAAATCCTACATATGTCTTTGGCGACTAGCGTCGATAACAAGCCGTGGGTTTGCGAAGTGCATTTTTCGTACGACGATGAATTAAATTTATACTTCCGTTCTACTTCTGACAGGCGCCACTCGCAAGAGATTGAGCAGAACCCTAATGTAGCCGGCAACATCGTAACGCAACACTTTAAGAATCAGCTTATTCGTGGTGTGTACTTTGAGGGTAAGGCCGAGCAACTTGATGAAGTAGACGAGAATCACGCAGCTTACAAGGCAGTAGAAGCCCGTTACGGCAAAGCCTCTACCATTCAGGCAGCAGATGATCCTAGCGTAGCTCGCTACTACAAGATTTCTGTGTCGAACTGGTACGTATTTGATGCTTATACATCGACACCACCCCAAAAATACCAATTACCTTGGAAGGAACAATAATCATGCAAAAAAGACTCTACCGCTCTAGCACTAACAAGATGATCGCTGGCGTCTGTGGCGGTCTGGCCGAATACTTCAATGTTGATCCGGTTATCATTCGTATTATTGCGGTGATCCTACTACTTCCTGGTGGCCTGCCAGGATTTCTGCCATATGTAATTCTGTTGATTGTAGTGCCACTCGATACCGAAGCACCAAAGTCAAAATAATTTAAGTCTCAGTTTTGTCAGTGGGGGCGTACTTTACGACAGTAATACGTACTGCTGCTAAGGTTGCGATAATAAGTGCGATACTGCCGGATTTTTCGAAGCTAGGATCTTTGAACCAGATGCTCACAACTTCGTTGAGCATAATAATCAGAATCGTGTCGACGATATACCGAACGTGGACACTGCCGTCCTTGAGGTAGCCCAAGATTGTAATTGCAATTTCTACTAGTGCCACAATGAAGACGATGTCGAGTAGCATTTTTTGTAGCAAAGTTTCGAGTGGCTTGTGCAGGGAAGTAAGTAAGTCGGCTCCAGACTTAAATACGCCAATCCCAAGAGCAATAACGATTACGATAAGCAGGATATTTAGCAGGAAACGAATGACCGTTGAAAAGTAGACACTCAGGCTGGCAAAGAATTTAGGATACTTGGCAATAAGCTTCATGACCTATAACTATGCCACTGATGTCGGTTGTCGGTAGTATACTAAGTATAGATATATGGTCACACATCGCGCTGCACTAGTTGAGCGTCCTGTTGCCTGTAGTGGTAGGGGACAATATATGGCACTCGTGTACTACGGTTCACGAGGCGGCACGTTATACCAAAAAGTCTTTAAGTATAGCTACAAAGATCCTCGTACACTGAAAAGTGAATCCTTGGTATTGCAGGACATTACTCGGGCGATCCCAGCGCAACATAGGGACTTCATCATTGCCATTTCGGTAGTCAAAAAGTGTCTGCACCCAAAGTCAGAGCAAGTGGCGAGGCGTGATCGCAAAGTACATTTTGAGCGAGTCTTTTCGTGGGTGGTAGAACATGACAACTCTATCCAAAAAACCAATGACGAAGACATGGCACATAAACTCGAAAAGGTACTAGCAGGGCATACAGTACAGACTGTTTCGTTGCCGTACACGCGCCATGAATTGCGCGAACTACCAGTGCAGCACACACTAACTACCAACTATTGGCACGACGCGCATGTGCGGGTTGGCGTTCGTGGTGTGGAGCGAATTGTGCAGGCTAGTGAACTATCCACAGCCCCTAACTGAGGTGACGAAACATAAGCGGAACATTTGCATTAATATCTGTGAAATAAACTGCTGACATATCTCAAATATTGCGTATTATAAGTTCATGACGACCGGTATTGCGCCTCAGCTCGAACTTAGTGGTATGGAGCTGGAGCACGCCGCGGAAATGTTAGCCCGTGAAGCACATGACGGGCAGATGTATGATGATCTTCCGATCGCGCCTGGAGTGGAACGGCGCACGTATGCAGACGGGCATTTAGTGCCCGTTGTTAATTTTATGCGTGCCTGTGGCTTTGGCTCGCGTGCAATTGCAGGCGGATGGCTGCATGATACGCCGGAAGATACCAATGTGACCTTGGAAGATATGCTGGAGCGGGGAATCCCGGAAGGGGTCACGCATTCCGTAGATTTAGTCACCAAGAAAGATGGCATAGACTACAACGAGCCAGAAGAGCTTATGAAGTATTTGCGTGCAATCGCTGAAGATGAAGACGCCACAATGATCAAATTTTCTGACTCAAGTATTAATTATGCCAACTGCGTTCTCTTGCAGCCTATAGTGCGTCCAGCTAGACTCGTAAAGAGAGTGAGACGATATCGTACGACAATAAGCTTTCTTGGACCGCTGGTCGAGGGTATTGATGTTGAGGCGGCTCAGGAATTATGGGACACGGGCAGATATCATCCTCAACAACGCGAAATACTGGCTCAAGGAACATAAGTGGTATAGTGAACGCATGGCATTTCGACATCACAAAGTACCCAAGAAAATAGCACCCCCAACTAAAAAAATTCCGGCTCCTGCTACGCAGGTGGCTAACGACAACCTACCTAAAGATTTGCCAATGCAGGCTGAGACCTTACTGCATAATCCCGACAACGTAAAATTATTTGAAAACGTCCTAAACCAAGTTAATGCCTTTTACGAAAAGGCATGGAACAATGGCAAGGAAATTGTCCCTGTCTTTGTAGGCGTTACGCACAGTGGCCTGATGGTTGAATTGTCAGCTATTCGCGATAAGGGTGATAGCGATCGACCAATAAACGGACAAGATCTAAACGTATTTACGTACCAAATCGGCACAGACCTAAAGAGGGACATTCAGCCTCGCGAAATTGCGGAGGCCAATATGGTTAAAGGCCAGGAACAGATTAGGCTACATAGCGAAGACGCACCGATGCCGGAGGTTAGCGACGGCAAGGCAATGGCTAAGTGGCGTTTTATCGAAGCAGAGACAATCCAACTTCAGACCATGGGTATCTTTGAGCTGCAACCCGAGAACTACAAGGATCAAGTGAGCTACGGTCATGGGATCAAGGCTTTGGGCGGTGATGAAGAAGGACTTATTCCTATTCAGCATTTTGCTGCTGAATTAGTCTAGAGAACTAGTAGCGCCAATTATCAAAATCGAACATGTCGTCAGGGCCGCCTAGGCGGTCTCTGATCGCTTCGAGCTGAAATATGAGATCGATACGTTCGGCAGTGCCGTCTTCGATGAACTCGTTTTTAGCACCAACACGCTCCAATATGTTGGGGGCGGTTTCGCGTATTCGTTCATCGCGGGCGTCGTCAGAGATGTCTGGTATGGCGCGAAGGTCTTCGAGCGTAAATTTGCGATAATTTTCCGTCGCCTTAAAATCCCCAATGCCATTCCACATATTCTCTAGTGCAACACCCCCAACTAGGCGAGATGCTATACGCCGCGAAGAGAGCGCTAGCCAAGCTTCTGGCGCCTGACAATCTTCAGGTATCTTGATGCCGTAGCGTTGAGCAATCCTAGCGACGACGTCAATTGTTTCTCCGAGGTAGGTATGGCCGTATCCGCCGATAGCTCGATAGTCATCGGCGCCGAATGCAGGGCCGGGCTCGAAAATCAGATCCTGCATCGCTCGGAGCTCTTGGTCATCAAACCAGCGCATCACGCTGTTTATATTGGGATGATTGGGGAGCGGTTCGTTGTAGGTATAGGGCAGGATTATTCGTTTGCCTTCACGATAGTGACGATATATGTCGCTGTAGTGGGTTTGGTTCATCGCTCGCATGTCGCTATCGCGACTAGTTACAAGGGCGCGATCCTTTACTAGGATTTGCAGTAAGTCCATTGGTAATTTTCGCACATCACCAATGCAGACGGGCATCGGTTCGGTATTTTCGAAATAGCCAAACGGAACGTGCGGCATTTCCTCAATAAAAGCATCGAGGAGTTTGCGGGTTTGATCGGCGACGCTTCTGTCGACGTACTCTGGCCAATTAAGGTAACCGACAACACGCGTATTAGGCATGTGCCGCTGGCGACCATACAATGAGAGGGCATGAATGATAGTTGGTGCTTCTTGGTAGGAGATGGGTATTGCGTCACCGACGTCGGCTAGTCCAGCCTGCTCAAACGAATCACTAGAATGGTCAATTAGGTAGTCGAGGCCTTCGGCAAGCCTGTCTTGGTGCTCTCGAGTTTGGCCGGCTAGGTATCCGCCAACATCATTGCTAAGGTTGGATTCGGGGTACTCGTCTATAAGCTCCCAGAGTGCTGATGGGTTGCGTTCTGCCATAATTCGCCATCATTATATGAAGTTTGCAAGTATTATTCAATTGAGTGCCTAGAGCTTTGCTATACAATAAAGCCATGACTAAGCCCAACTTTATTGTTTTTGACTGTTTTGGCGTGCTGTACGTCGACGCCTTCAACCGTTTTTTAAATACACATATCAAAATATTGCCCGAGTCCATTAGCTATTACCAAGAACTGGCTAAGCAGAATGATCTTGGCTATTTATCTGATGAAGATTTCTATGCTGAACTGGAAACCGGTAGTGGTGTGCCTGCTACTGAGATAAAAAAGCAGTTTAACGATACCAATTGCCTGAATACAAATTTAGTACCACTTATTCGCGAATTACGCCAAAAACATGGCTACAAAATTGGCATGCTAAGTAACGTTGATCGTCAGTTTTTGCAGCAGTTTTTGGACAACCACGACATCGGTGATTTGTTTGAATACATTCTAACTTCTTCGGAATCAGTTCACAGCAAACCCGAGCGGGAGATTTTCGAAGATTTAGCTGATCGCGCCGAAGCATCGTTCGAAAGCTGGTACTTTACTGACGATGCACAGAGTAATGTGGATGCTGCACGAAGCTATGGTATCCAGAGTGATCTATTTACCGATACCGAAACTCTGCGTAAGGATCTGCAAAAAGCAGGTATTTTGTAAGAAGTGTGAGAGAATCGAAAGATGATTACGTATTACACTGATGGTAGCTGCGAGCCAAACCCAGGAACGGGCGGCTTTGCTGTGATTAAAGAAATGAAACCTTGTGTATTGGGCGGCGAAAACGACACGACCAATATCCGCATGGAAGGGTTCGCGATTATTGCCGCGCTAAAGGACGCTGATGGTAAAGACTGCCAGATTTTTACTGACAGTGAATTCTGGATTAACGTGATCACTAAGTGGTCCATTGCTTGGGAAGCAAAAGGCTGGAAGAAGAGCGGGGGAGAGATTAAGAATCTCGACATCGTTAAGGAAGTTTGTCCACTCTATCGTTCCTCCAAGGCAACACTTACTTGGGTGCGCGGTCACAATAACGACGAAGGCAACGAGCTTGCTGATCATTGGGCAAACGAAGCTCGCAAACAGCAATTGGCCAAAGCTTAAGAATTACAACAGACCGCCAATGGCGTAGTCTGGTAGAATGTTGGCTAGTATTTCATAAAATAGGTCGCCTGGGGGCAGGGCGCTTTATAACTTTTGAGGGTATACGAACATGAGCGATAACGCTGATGCAAAAGAAAAAGAAAAACAAGAAGTAGCTGAGCAAACACAGCAGCCAGAAGAGACAACAACACCAGCCGTCACGCCAGAAGAGCCAACGCACGTTGATGTTCCAACGCCTCCCAAGGCTGAAGAAGAGGACGACGAGCCGTACAGCCCGACTGACGTATTTGCTTGGGCGAATAACTTGTACCAGTACAAGGATCAGCTACAGATCGAGCTGTTCATGATCAACAAAAACAATGTCATGTACCGCGCCAAGCTGACCGAAGAACTTGGCAAGCAGCTACAGCCATTGTTTATCACTAACATCCTTGACTACATCCTAAACGGTGCAGCCGAAGGCTTGGTTGTCCGTGGGTTCGAAGATGCTGAAGCTGAAGAGAACGTATTGCAGCGCACGCGATGGAAGAACGTCGACAAACTCGTAGAAGTTATGCACTGGATCCGTACTCAAGAGCACGAGATTCAGCAGTTCGTAGAAGCTGAGCACGACCTCAAGCGTATTAAGGCAGTCATGGCTCGCTGTAGCCACCCAGGTATGCCAGAGCCTTTTTATGTGATTAAGGCTTTGCCACGCGCCCAGATGATGAAGGGTGAAGGCTCATGGATGGTAAGCGGCAAGCTCTTCATGCCATTTGAAGATGCAGTTGCATTGCGCATCCCAGCCGACAACCAACTGCTTATTGTTGGTCAGGACTTGTTTGTGTTTAGCCAGCCAAAGCTCGCCAGCCTATTTGGCTACGATGCCAAAAAGAACAGCATCGCCGAAAAGAAGGTCGCCGAGATTCAGGAAAAATACAAGTTGGTATTTGCTGAAGGTGAAGATATGAACTCGATGGTGAAGGGCAACAAACAGCTGATCAACAAATTGCAAAAGCTTGAGCTTACGGAGAGTCTATCCCAGGAAGAGATCGTTGACCACAGCGAAGAAATGGATGTTTCGATGCTGACCGACGAAAAGGGTGCAATTATCATCGAAAATCCCAAGGACTTGGTTCGCTTTGTAAACCTTGTTAACGACGACTACATTGAGTCAAATCTTACGGGGATCCGTTACGAAGTTAAGAGCAAGCGTCCACTCAAGCCAAGCAGCGACAACGAAGAAGTCTAAACTGGCACTTACTTGATTTAAGGGCGTCGGGCATGAAGCTGTCCGGCGCTCTTATTAATCTGACGCTGGGCTAGTGGTGTTACAATGATTTGTAAGATTCAGGGAAGTATATGACGGATATGACTAAAGATATTGATGCTATTGTTCTGAAAAAGGTGACTAAGACTTTTGAATATAAGACATACAAGGGTCTCAAAGGTTTCTTTAGTCCTGATAAGAAAGACATAAAGGCCGTAGACGACATATCGCTGACTATCAAACGAGGCGAAGCAGTCGCATTCATTGGACCTAACGGCGCAGGCAAGAGTACGACCATAAAGATGCTTAGTGGCATCTTACAACCGACCAAAGGTATTGTTAGTGTGCTTGGGCTGGATCCTATTAAAAATCGCCGACAACTTGCTATGCGCATCGGTACCGTTTTTGGGCAGCGTTCACAATTGATTTTTAATTTGCCGCTCACTGACAGTTTTTATCTGACTGCCAAGATGTATCGTATGCCGCATGATGAGGTTGAACCACGAATTGCAGAGCTAACGCAGCAGTTTGGCCTGAGTGAGTTTATCGATCAGCCAGTGCGTAAATTGTCGCTCGGCCAACGTATGCGTGCCGAAGTTGCCAACGCACTGCTACATAAGCCAGATATTATATTTTTGGACGAACCGACCATCGGTCTGGACGTAGTCGCTAAACGCTCCTTGCGTGAGACGATTAAGAAGGTAAATAAAGAGCAGGGGACTACGGTCTTTTTGACTAGTCATGATGTAGGGGATATCGAAGAGGTCTGTGGGCGTACTATGATCGTGAATCACGGCAAGGTCGTGCTTGATGCTAAGACGACTGAGCTCAAGCGACTATACTTGCAGGACAAGACAGTAATCGTCTTACCGGCACAGGAAATCTTGGATCAGCCGACGATCGAGGGCGTACAGCCTACATTCAATAAAGGGCGTTTGCTATATCGCGTGAATACCAAGAAATTGCCGCTCAAAAAATTCCTACAAAGCCTACTAAAAGAAATTGATATTGCTGATCTAACCATCGAGGATATGCCGCTAGAAGACGTAATCCACGATATGTACACCAAGGCGGCATGATGTATAGGTTGCAAAACGTATCGGCTTACTGGCATGTCATGATGATGAGTGCGCGCGAAGATCGGGCGAATCCTGTTAGGTTGATCGGCTCTGCGGCACTTGGAGTGGTGCGTATGATCTTACTTGCTGCTATATACAAAATTGCCTATGCAACGCAGACTCACGTAAGTTTGCCGTACGCGAATGCGGTCTGGAGTATCGGTTTATATTTTGCTTTGATTATTGGTTTGAGCACCCGCAACGTATTTAAGCTTATCGATCGCGAGGTCAAAACTGGTGGCGTTGAGGCAGTGTTGGTGCGACCTATAGACTGGCGCCTGACCAAAGTTTGTATGCAGATAGGCAAGAATTTACTAGAGGTGGCGATCACAGCGACTGCATTTATTGTTGCACTGACCATCATCGTCGGGCTGCCTGATATGAGTTTCGTAACGCCGGGATTCATCGCCGGTTATTTGGTTCTCATGTTGTTGGCGATTGTCGCAAGTAGCGCATTGTTCGTGACGGTTGGCCTCACGGCATTTTGGCTGAACGATGCCATGCCGACATATCGAATAGTGGATAAAATTATTCTGGTTTTTGGTGGTGCATTTGTGCCAATCGCATTATTGCCACAGGTCGTGCAAGATGTGGTGCGGTATTCGCCATTCGGCGTATATGCTGCTTCAACGCAGCTATTTAATCCTGGTCTGGTAAAGCACTTGATGCCAACGATTGTTTCTTCAATTATCTGGACTGTAATTACGGTGCTGTTTTGTAATTGGGTATGGGCAAGGGTACAGGCCAAGATTGAGGTGAACGGTGGTTAAGAAACTTCAATCTATCTGGAGTAATCTCAAACATGACACATCTATGTATGTGGCGAGTCTGTTTATGCAGGCAAAGGCCGCATCGGCACTTCGTGGTGCTTTTTTGGCTCAGGTCTTTGGCATGATGCTCAACAATGCAGCGGTTATTGTAGCCTGGGGATTTTTCTTTGATAAGTTTGGAACAATACACGGCTGGGGACTCCACGACTTCATTGCCATGCAGGCAGTGTCGATGTTTATATACGGGGCGATACTTTTTGCCTCAACCGGACTGATGGACATACCCAGACATGTTGATACAGGATCATTTGATGCGTTCTTGACCAAGCCGGTATCGGTGCTGGGGCAGGTTGGTAGTAGCAATATTGATATATCGACAGTGGGCGACATGGTGTTAGGCCTAGTGTTAATGGTTTGGTACATCGTAACGACTGACGTAAGTCTAATGGCGCTCCTCTTGTTTGTATTGTCTATTTGTAGTGCACTGGTAATCTTTTGGTGTGCGGTAATGCTGTTTCCGTACATTCTGGCGTTTTACGTCTTTGACAGTGAACGACTCAGTCGATATTTTGGTGTGATGTTTCTAGACGCTATGAATTTTCCTGGCGGTTTACTGACGGGTGCCTTGCGTGCGTTCTTTTTGGTAGTTGTCCCATCACTAATGGTCGGCGTAGTCCCTGTAGATATATTGCGAGGCTTGGAATGGAAGTGGGTTGGCTACGGTGCAATCATTGCTATTGTTTGGCTGGTGTTTTCGCTTTGGCTGTTCCGACGTGCACTTCGTAGATATGAAAGTGCAAACTTAGTTGGCTCGCGTTAGATTTTTTGGGCGTTGTACTTGCGCGGGCTGGTCCATTCGAATAGTGTGAGCTGCTCGACAACAAACGTTGTTGGTAGCATCGACGCGACTTCTTTGCGATAAGCCTCGATTAGCTTGGATGGTAATTTGCGGCCGTGCAGTGCTTGTACTAAGGTTACGTGCGGCGTGAATTTAGGGTGAGGGTAATAGGTTACTTCTGCGGGTTGCGGCAGCAGAGTACTTAGCTTCTCCTGCAGTCCGTATATACCATCGCCGTCTACTTTGAGCGCTACTGCATGATCGTCAAAAGTTATCACTTCGGTCAATTCCAGGGTTAAGGGCATAATTTCTTTGGCAGCCATTTTACATTCGGTTGCAAAGCCGTAAGGTTCGATGAGTTCTACGGCTGGCGGAGGCAGTAGGGTTATGTGCGGCTCGAGTGGCAAGCGACTTTCGATGGGTTCATATAGGTCACGCTGAATGGCAGTAATCTCCTCACTTATATCTTGTGGAAGCTGCAAGCCAATGTAGTATCGGTATTTCATAGTTGTAGTATAAAACGCATACCGCTGGCTAAGTGTAAGATATTCCATGTAAAATGGTAGAAAAGTGAGGGAACTGCTGATATTTATATTGCAGCAGGATGCAAAGGGATGACACAAGAACAGGCATTAGCTATTTTGGAATCGGGCAGGTCAGTATTACTGACTGGTGCTGCTGGTGCCGGTAAAACATACGTTTTAAATAAGTACATTAAGCGTGCCAAGAAAGCCGGTAAGAACGTAGCGGTAACAGCTACTACTGGTTTGGCGGCAACGCACCTAAACGGAACGACCATTCATGCTTGGGCTGGCATTGGGGTGCATAGTCAGTTTGACAAGCACATGGCCAATAAACTTGCCAAACAGCGCCAAGATCTTATCAAAAAAGCAGATGTGCTAGTAATTGATGAGATCAGTATGCTGCACGACTATCGCCTAGACATGGTCGACGAAGTATTGCGTTTTGTACGCGATAACCAAGAGCCATTTGGTGGCGTCCAGGTGATCTTGTGTGGTGATTTCTTTCAGCTTCCGCCAGTGAACCGTAGTGGCGACCGTATGGGAAGCTTTGTAACTAATTCGCAAGCTTGGCGACAAAATGTGTTCACAGTTTGTTACCTACAAACGCAATTCCGACAGAGAGACGATGAGCTATACACCGCAATTTTGAACGGAATTAGGGCAGGGGTTCTAACCCGTAGTCAGCTTGATGCGTTGCAAGATCGGTCTAATGGCGTTGACGATCCATTTACACCTCGCACACGTTTGTTGACGGTTAACATGGATGTAGACGATGTAAACCACGAGCAGCTGGATGAGCTGGACGGGGAAGAGCATACCTACGAAATGGAAACGTCTGGCGGTAAGCAATATGTCGAAACGTTGCAGCGGTCATGCCTTGCGCCGCAGACATTGCGCCTTAAGTTAGGTGCGCAAGTGATGTGTATCAAAAACTCCCAGGACCGCAAGTACGTGAACGGCAGCTTGGGTAAGGTTGTAGGCTTTGAGAAGCTAACAGATTATCCAATTGTCGAACTGACAAACGGCAAAGAAGTCACTATTCGGGTAGAAAGCTGGGATCTAATGGATGGCGACAAACGGCGCGCAAGCATAATGCAGCTGCCATTACGTTTAGCCTGGGCTATCACGGTGCATAAGAGCCAGGGTATGACGCTTGATGCAGCACGAATCGACCTAAGCCGAGCATTTGTTGAGGGTATGGGCTATGTGGCGTTGTCACGTGTGCGTAGCTTGCGCCATCTGATCTTAGACGGATTGAACGGTATGGCACTACGCGTTAGCCCATTAGCTAAGGATATTGATATTGAACTTCGTGATAAAAGCTCGCAAGCACTTACTGAACTTGGTGAATATATTAAATTCTGGGAAGAGCGCGAATCTAGCGGAGAAAACGAAAAAGCCGCCGAAGAAGAAGCTGCGTCAAAAGTGCTTCATGCTGATCCGGCATTGTTTGAGGCACTTCGGGAATGGCGTCACAGTGAAGCATCGGAGCAGGGGAAGCCGCCTTATGTCGTGGCGCATGATAAGTCGCTCGAGGCTGTAGCCGCCATGAAGCCCAAGAACGAAAAAGAGCTGCTCGATGTTCCAGGATTTGGCCCGGCAAAAGTCGAAAAATACGGCGAAGCAATCTACAAAATTGTCAAAGCGCACATATAAGTTATAATGGTTATAAGATGAAAACAGTGGTGCAGGGAATTAAAAACCACGTCCGTGCAGTTATGCGGGTTGTTGCTAGCGCGCTTAACAAAGTGTCTGGCGGAAAGATTACGCCAAACGGCGTTACTATCTTCGGTACGCTGATGCATATTCCAATCGCTTTCTTGATTGCTAGTGAACATTTTTACTGGGCTGCTGCCTTGCTATTGGTGTTCGGTTTGTTTGATACGCTCGATGGCGAATTGGCTCGCCTACAAAATACATCTAGTGTCCAAGGAATGCTCTTGGATGCTTCAACTGATCGCCTTAAGGAAGCTATGCTCTACACAGGTATTGCATATGTGCTAGCGACTGGCAGCCATCCGGCAAGCGCTGCTTGGGCGGCTGCGGCCGTTGGTGCTTCGATTTCAGTTAGCTACGTAAAGGCTAAGGGCGAGGCTGCGGTGGCCAGCTCTAAGAAGGAGATTCCTCATCACGTCCTAAATCGTATGTTTGCCGATGGCGTACTTACATTCGAGATACGTATGTTTATTCTACTTGTTGCTTTGCTTACCAATCAGCTAATGATGGCGACCGCAATCGTTGCAATTGGAGCTAGCTTCACAGTGCTGCAGCGCCTAGTCCGAATTAGCGGAAAGCTGTAGGCATTGGCATGTTTAAGGTAGATTTTCATACGCATTCAGTTGCGTCACCAGACGGTTCCTTGACGCTTGAACAGTACAAGCAGATGCTCAACAGTAAGCGTTTGGACTGTATTGCAGTGACTGACCATAACAGTATCGAATTCGCGCAGGAACTTCATAAAGAACTCGGCCCGAAAATTATTGTTGGTGAGGAGATCACAACCAAGGCTGGTGAGGTAATTGGCTTATTCTTGACCAAGGAAGTGCCAGCGGATCTGGCTTTAGCTGAAACGATACGACTTATTCAGGAACAGGGTGGTTTGGTATATATCCCACACCCTTTTGAAACAGTGCGTAAGGGCATAAGTGAAGCAGAGCTAGATTCAGTGGCCGCCGAGGTGGATATTATGGAAGTGTACAACGGCCGGGCAGTTTTCCAGAACCGTAGTGATGACTCGCAAACTTGGGCCGATTTGCACTTAGTGCCTGGAGTGGCAAGTAGTGATAGTCATGGTTTGGCTGGATGGGGCAGGACATATACTTCGGTTTCCGAAATGCCAACCCGAGAGAATTTACTCAGTTTACTTAAAAACGCAGAATATACCCACGCATCTCCTGGGCTCAGGGGAATGCTGTACCCTAAATTTAATCGTCTACGAAAAAAATGGAGGTTAGTCCCCAATGCTTAAAGAGATTTTGTTTGCCCTTTGGTTCTTCTTACCAGCAGGTTTAGCGAATATGATTCCTGTTCCTGTTGCGAAAATCCCAGGCTTAAGCAAGCTAAACGCGCCGCTTGATTTTGGTGCTACCCTAAACGGCAAACGTGTATTTGGCGCTAATAAAACCTGGCGTGGCCTAATTGCTGGGATTATTATTGCTACGTTAACTTTGTGGGTGCAGCAGCATCTAGAGGCGACATTCCAGTGGTTCGGCGACATAGTTTTCGAAGTTGATTATGACCTGCTGCCTACGCTGATACTCGGCCCCTTGTTTGCTGTCGGTGCATTAGGCGGTGATGCGATTAAAAGTTTTTTCAAACGACAGCGCGGCATTGCCCCTGGTAGCGTTTGGCTTCCTTATGACCTGATCGATCATATCGTTGGTGCGGCAATTGTTGCGCTGCCATTTGTGGCGTTTAGCGGCATTACTTATATTGTGGTACTCGTTGTGTGGTCTCTACTGAATCTGGCGATTAGCTATGGCGGTTATTTGCTCCATATCAAAGAGCGACCATACTAGTTTGATAGCACTTGTTTAAGCGCATTTGCTAAGTTGTGCCTTTGGGCGCGAGTGTGACGTTCAAAAGCTTCCTCGAGGGACTCGCCGCTTTGAATGAGACGCTCTTTGGCACTATCGTACAAAAAGAATGTATCGTCTTCGTTGTATGTTTCCAGAAAATGCTGCGTAAACGTTCCTGGACTGAGCGCCTGTACACGATAGGCAAGTAATACAATCGAATCATACTCTTGGCGTTCGCTGCGACTAATGCGAAGCGGTCTAGCTAACTCAAGCGCACGTTGAAATTCGTTAGCTATCCTTAAGAACTGATGTGAGCGACCAAGTAGTGTATCAAGTGCATCATCCATGATTTCGATATCATGGATCTCCGCCTTTGTAAGGCTATCGGTATCTATAGAATTACTGGTCAAGAAGTGTCGTACTTGTTGCCATTCACTATTGACCTGTTGCTCTAGAACTACTTTGGACTGTAGTCCAAGACTTGCCCACGAAAGATGATTCCCATAGTCGATGACTAGTGCCTCAGCCGGCAATTGCTCAATCAGTGTGCTAGCCGTTTCTTTGGTCAAATCACTTAGTAAATAGATGCTGTAGCAATGCGCCGGCATCATTTGACAGTGATTTTCGTCCAAAAAATAGATGTCTGCTTCTGGATCTTGCAAGGGCGTTTTATGCGAAAAGCGCATATGCTGCATACGCGTTATGGTATGCGTATATTTGAGGATTTTATCTGCGTTAAGGGTGCTGGAGCGTTGCTTTTGGATGCTTCGCGTTAATTTGAGCCATTGTTTTCTGCTGGCAGCAAGAAGGGGAAGGGGTTGATTGCAGATTACTATCGCCTTTCCTAAGTATTGCCTAGTATGAAGATGCCTCATTATGTCTGCTGCAATGCTGTCGGTTCCACGGGCAGATTGTTTTCGTAATTCAAAGTAGCACTTAGCCATTCAGACTCTCCCTGTTTAAGACGGTCGGATGATAGCATAGGTTACCTCAAAGTAAAATGTTTGACTGACAAACATCTCAACCTTGTTGTATAATCGTCAAATTATGGATATACCACGGCCACAACAAAGAGGATTTATGGCTGGGGAAGTGCCACCAGAACTGGTGGAACTCGACAACCAATTAAGTACCGAGGCGGCAGAACAATTACGCAGCGGGGAGGCGTTTCAAGATTTGCGTGCCGTGCCGTACGGTGCAACTCTTGAGGTTACGACCGCCAACGTGGAGGGTATGGATACGTATAGGTTTTATAAAATTCCGCCCCCCGAGGGCCTTGTTGGATCTCTGGATCGTTGGGTATGGCTCAATAGCCCGTCTGGGCGTGCTAGCAATGTAGTGCTAAGAGGTGCGGGTAACCCGGCGGCTAAGATAGTTGTGCCTAATGTTATTAAGTACGACCAGGGGCTGGATTTTTATGAATACGTTGAATCCGATGCGAATAATCCCGAAGGTATTACTTATGACGGCCGGCCACTTCCTGCACTACATAACCTTACAAAAGATGACATAGTCGTTTTTGCTAGGGCAGGTTTGCTTGTTGGTGAAATTGATGGACGCGATCGTGTGCATATGCGTTGGCATATCCCCTTGGGACCAAACCAGCTAACGCCACCAGTTACACAAGTTGGGTGGATAGTTCATGGCGATAATATGAGCGGCCGACGAGCTAGAGAAGATGGTGCTGGCGAAAACTAAAATAATTATTCTTAGTAAGAATAATGTGGTCGCGTAGTGTGATTCCGAGTAGCTGGCCGGCCGCTGCCAGTTGTTGCGTTAACGCTGTATCCTGTTGGCTTGGTGCTATATCACCGGAGGGGTGGTTGTGAGCAATTACTATGTTTGCGGCACGATCGGCAATCGGATCAGTGAATACTTCTCGCGGATGCGCCAAGAGCGTATCAAGCGTACCAATAGTAATGGTGCGTTGGGCAATAAGGCGCTGGCCACCATCGAGGCTAAGGCATACAAGGTATTCTTGTTGCTTTGAACGGATGTCATCTAGACGAGCAACGATATCTTGGAGTGTGTTAAGCGGCTCGATATCTCGTATTAAATGGCGCTGCGCTAACTCTAGCGCGGCTAATAATTTGCTGGCGGTAGCAACACTGACGCCTTTGATCGCAATAAGCGATTCAAATGTCACTGCTCGCGAACCCTTACGTAGGTGTTTTTGGATTTGCTTTGCAATTGAGCTGACATCACTGGCTTTGCTGCCGTTGCCAATAACGACTTCGAGCAACTCAAAATCCGAGAGGCTGCTAGCGCCTCTTTTTTGTAATTTTTCCCGCGGCCTATCTACAGCAGGTATCTGACTAATTTTTCTCACATGGGTCATGGCGCGCCAAGTGTAGCATAGGTTACCTCTAATCCGCGATCCAACCTGGTAGTATGGATATATGATTGAAGACAAAGTCCTTGCCGAGTTAGAGAAACACATAAACAATCCAGCAGATTCAGAATTCTTGGGTAGGTTCTTTAAGACCGGTGAAGGGCAATATGGCGCTGGCGACACGTTTATTGGTGTCCGCGTGCCTCAGACCAGAGTAGTAGCCAAACAATTCCACGATATTTCACTCAAAGATATCGAAACATTGCTGGAAAGCCAGATTCATGAGATTCGTCTATTGGCAGTAATTATCATGACCGAGCGTTATAAGAAGGCCAAGAAAAATCCAGAGGAGCGACAAGCGCTATATGATTTGTATCTGCGTCGAACTGATCGTATAAACAACTGGGACATCGTTGATACTAGTTGCCGAGAAATTGTTGGACAACATGTTATTGACCACCCCGAAGATGCAAACGTTCTGCGCAAATTAGCAAAATCTAAAGATCTCTGGGAACGGCGCATTGCCATGGTTAGCTGCTGGCAGCTGATCATTAAAAACCAACTAGATATCCCATACGAGATTGCCGAGATGCTACTTGGCGACACGCATGATTTGATGCATAAAGCAGTAGGTTGGATGCTTCGCACCGCCGGTGACAAAGACCAAGATCGTTTACGAGAGTTCCTGAATTCTCACATAGCGCGAATTCCGCGTACGGCATTGCGATATTCCATCGAACACTTCGACCCCGAAGAACGACAATACTTCTTAAAGTTGAAATAGAGATGTTGGTGCGGATGGTAGAACCTATGTCAAAAAGGGACTCGGCTATAGCCCGCGAGTGAACCGATAAAAAACCGGCCTATGGAGGTGAACGTGCCCTTTTGGGCATAGGTTCTAGCGCCAAGCAAGCAGATTAATACACTTGAGAAGTAGTGACATATAATTGACAAAACGCTAATGTTTTGCTATTGTAATATCACTAAAACATGAAAACAAAAAACAATCAAAAACATCGAAACCACCACCATACAGTGCACATTCGCGTTGAGCGATTCTTTAGGCACCGTACGGTTTTATCAGTAGTCTTGTCCTTTATGGCTATTGGGGTAGTGAAGTACCAGACTCATATGATGAGTGTCATCCAGGAAATGTACGGTCATGGTTTTGGCATGGTAAGTACCTATACACATCACGAAGAAGTGACGCGTATGCCAGTTAGTTATGGCGCAAGTCTTCGCCCTTCACCAATTTCGGGCGAGTAGGGGATAACTTAATCTTCGCTTGGTGTCATTACGGCTCGCTTTGACACTACATATGTGGATATTTCAGAAACAGTGGCAAAACTGTGGATAAGTGGCGTGCAAAACGCCACTTTTTCTATTAAATGTACTTGTGCGTGGGTAGTTGTGGGTAGTATGATGACGTCAGTGGGTAATCGTGGGTAGCCCGAAAGCGATCCCAGCGAAACAAAAAAATAAAAAACCACTGCAAATTAAAACAATAAACGTACCAATGGCCACGGTAGATTACTTTCAACGCAAATTAGACGATAAACGTCGGTTAACCATACCGGTTGAACTTCGAGACGAATTTGCAAGCGGGGTAGTCGTAACCCGAGGTTTCCAGAATTACCTCCACTTATACCCAAAATCAGTATGGAACGAGTTAGTTGAGCCACAGCTCCAAGGAAACATTCTTGACGAGCAAGTAGCCGACCTGAACGTTCGATTCCGAATGGGTAAAACAGATGGAGCCATGGATCTAAAGCAAGGCCGCGTAAGCCTTGAGCAACATCTATTGGAATATTCTGGGATCGACAAGGAAGTCGTAGCCGTAAGGGTAGGTAAGTACTGGAGGCTAATGGCCGCAGAAACAGTCTAGCCGTTATCCCAAAAGTACACGTTCATTAACAATTAGATACCCAAACGAGTTCAGCTACTCGGCAATCAACAGGTGGATTGATGGTAACCACCTTTAAAAACCATTGTTCTTTTCTCAAAAACACCTCCCAAAACTCCACCTCACACATAAGTCTCTCAACTTCGATCGTATGCACAAGTAAGAAGTTCAAACTAGCACTTTTTTAAAGTTCTATACTCACCAAATTCTTCTATACATACCGTGCAACGATCACCACAAAAACAAAAACAACCCAAAAAACAAAAAGTTGATTGCTGAATAGGTGACCTTGTAAAAAACAAACACCACTGCGAAAGCAGAAAAAACAAAAATAGTGACCCCAGCATAGTGTCTGAGGTACACTAGCAGAGATGCACGAAGAGAATCAAAATCATTTACATATTCCAGTACTACTTAAGCAAGTGCTTGAGTGTCTAGATCCAAGGGAAGGGGATTCATACCTCGACCTAACGGGCGGATACGGCGGCCATGCGGCAGCAGTAATGGAGCAAACTAAAAATCCTACCGGATCTGTCTTGGTAGACCGCGACCATAATGCAATTGCAGAACTGGAAAAACGGTTTGAAGGGCAGGGAGTTAGTCTCATCAACGCCGATTTTTATACGGCAAGTAGACAACTTCAGAAGGAAGGGAAGCAGTTTGACCTGATTTTGGCAGATCTCGGAGTGTCATCACCGCACCTTAATCAAGCGAGTCGTGGTTTTTCGATCAAGCAAGACGGACCACTCGACATGCGCATGGATCAAAGTCAAAGTCTGACTGCCGAAGAAATGGTTAATACCTACAAGGCAGAGGAATTGACTGACATCATAAAGCGTTATGGCGAGGAGCCGAAAGCAAAACGGATTGCTTCACTAATAGTGGAGGGCCGTCCGATCCATACCACACAAGAACTCGCGAACATCGTTGCCAAGGCATGGCCAGGGTACAGTAAAGTACATCCCGCAACACGAACGTTTCAGGCGCTTCGTATTGCAGTGAATGATGAACTCGAGCTTTTACGCAAGAGTCTGCCAATCTGGATGCTAGACTTGTTAGCCCCCGGTGGACGAATTGCTATCATTAGCTTCCATAGCCTAGAGGATAGGATTGTTAAACAAGCCTACGCCGAATATGCCGGAGATCGCTATGATGCGCCGCTTCGTTCGCTTACCAAAAAGCCAGTCACGGGTGACGACGATGAAGTAGTTTCCAATCCGCGTGCAAGGAGTGCAAAACTCCGCGCCGCAGCGAAACAAAAATAACCAAAAGAAAGGGCAGCCCAATGCAAATCCGCATCAAAAACGCTACCCCACGTGCTTACAAGGTTCGCGTTACCGTAGCCTAAGTAAGACAAACCGGTTGGATAACACTGGCAAAAATAACCAGTGTTATCCGCCACCAAAAACAAATAAACAAAAAGAAAAAAGATATGACATACTCAAGTTCACTCGCAATGCAGCGCAAGAGCGCCTTTGTTACACGCAACCAAAACGCAGTTAGTTTCCGCAGCCGTGAGCGTAGCTTGGGTCCGATTAGCAACACCATTATTTTGATAGTTTTGGCTTGCACCCTTGGACTTTTGTATCTGACTCAGGTCACGAAGACGAACGCCTACGGGTATAAGGTAAACAGCTTACAAGAACAGCAGCAGCAGTTGAAGTCAGAACATGACGATCTCGAAGTAGCATCAGCTCGCTTGCAATCTCTGGACCGCGTACAGAATAGTGATGTTGCTAAGGGGATGGTTTCAGTCGCTCCCAGCACAACAGCTCAAGATTAGCGTACAATAGGAAATATGCCTCCATATAATAGCGCCAGGCCAATGAAAACCGTCCTGCGTGCCCGCCTGTGGTACGTCTTGGTTATGTTGGTATTTGGCGTTTTTTTGGTACGTCTATTTTACTTGCAGATCATCAGGCACGAATACTATAAGCAAACCGCCAATGTAGGCCATCTTAAGGAATACGAGATTCAAGCTCAGCGTGGCGTGATTAAGGCGCATGATGGTAGTGCTGTTGTCCCCATTGTTCTGGATCAGACGATGTATACGGTATATGCCGACCCGTCGATGGTTAAAGATGCTACTAAGGTTGCAGAAACACTTAGTAGCGTATTAAAGGGCAGTGTCAGCGAATACGAAGAGAAGCTAAAGGCCAAAGACACTCGCTATATCGTACTTGCGCGCAAAGTGCCCAAGGAGCAAAAAGATGCGTTGCTCAAGAAAAAATACCCTGGCCTTGGCGCTCAAGAACAGCAGGTGCGAACCTATCCTAACGGTAGTCTTGCTGCGCAGGTACTTGGTTTTGTTAATAACGACGGGCAAGGGGTGTATGGCATCGAACAAGAGCTTAATAAGAAGCTCGCTGGCACTAATGGTCAGCTGAAGGCAGTGACTGACGTGCATGGCGTGCCGCTCGCTGCTAACACTGATAACATCCTCAAGGATGCAACGCCGGGTAGTGATGTAGTGCTGACGATAGACGTAGCAATGCAAAAACAGCTCGAGGACATTTTGAAAGCTGGTTTGCAGCACGCAAAATCCGACCAGGGCAGTGCGCTCATCATGGATGTCAACACTGGCGCAATTAAGGCCATGGCTAACTGGCCAACGTATGATCCGTCAAACTATGGCGATGTAGAGAACGCTGAAACCTTTAACAATGCTGCCGTGAGTCACCCGATTGAGGTTGGTTCGGTTATGAAGCCGCTAACGATGGCAGCTGCTCTGGATGAGGGTGCTGTGCAACCTAATACTACGTACTATGACCCAGCAAAATTCGAAGTAGACGATTTTACGATTACAAACATTGAGGAGGATGGTGGGCCGGGCACCAAGAGCATGGCAGATCTGCTGAACCTGTCTTTAAACACGGGTGCAACCTGGCTGTTGATGCGTATGAGCGGTAACGGCGACCACATCACAAAAGAAGGCCGTGACAAATGGTATGACTACATGACTAATCACTTTATGTTTGGCAAGCAGACTGGCATCGAACAAAGCTTAGATGCTGAAGGTTCGGTGCCCGATCCAGACAAGGGCTATGCTCGTGATCTAACGTACGCTAACACCGCATTTGGTCAGGCTATGACAGCTACGCCACTCCAGATGGCTGCAGCTTACTCGGCAGTACTCAATGGCGGCACATACTACAGGCCTCGCTTAGTAGACTCATACATTGCTGCTGACGGCAAAGTGACTAATGTAAAGCCAGAAATTGTTCGTAAAGACGTTGTTAGTCAGGCGGTAAGTGATGAATTGCAGCCGCTTTTGGAGTTTGTAGTTAACAAGCACTCGTTTAGTCGAAAGTTCGATCAGTCTGCCTATAGTGTGGGCGGTAAGACTGGTACAGCTCAGATCGCCGACCATCAGAACGGCGGCTACTTAGCTGATGAATTCAACGGTACGTATTTGGGATTTGTAGGTGGTGACACGCCACAGTACGTTATTGCAGTAAGCGTTATCAAGCCAAAGATTGCTGGCTATGCGGGTAGCCAGGCGGCCCAGCCTATATTCGGTGACCTGGCACATATGTTATTGGATAAATTTAACATATCACCCAAAAAGTAGCATTCGTGCGCATAATATTCACAAGTACTAGAGATGGCACGCGTAGTGAAGGGGTGCCACGTGCTATACTGATAACAAGAATTTTCAACAAGGAAACATATGGAAACGTTGCACATTGCCGTTGAGACAGAGACCCTCATTAGGATTCTGTTACTTGGCTTTTTAGGATTTTTAGTGAGCATGATCGTGACGCCACTGTATACAACACTGGCGTATAACGGACAGTGGTGGAAGAAGCCACGTACTACCGCAACCACTGGCGAAAAAGCCAAAATTTTTACTAAATTGCATGCCGAGAAGCATAAGCGCCTCATCCCAACTATGGCCGGTGCAATTACTGTTTTTTCAGTGGCCACCGTTACGCTATTATTTAACCTTAGTCGGCCAGAAACTTGGCTGCCCCTTGCGGCCTTTGCGGGTGCCGCAGCTGTTGGTCTACTAGATGACAT
>Ga0075366_10000013_pt1 | contig 71214 bp, 61 predicted proteins | sample EndMethybrTD3031_FD_72351 | JGI IMG/M metagenome (GOLD analysis project Ga0075366, IMG submission 72351) | Populus endosphere microbial communities from Tennessee, USA - Endosphere MetaG P. TD hybrid TD303-1 | ecosystem: Host-associated > Plants > Roots > Endosphere | place: USA: Tennessee...
CCGTGGAACTCGACATCGCGCGTCACCGTGCGGCCGATGTACATGCCCGGCGGTTCGAAACGCAGAACTTCTTCCAGCACTTCCGGGATCATCGCCGGGTTGGCGTGAACTTCGCGCCGGTCATCAGGGCGTTCCGACAGCAGCTTGGCGGTCCAGCCGATCAGGCGGTTGGTCGTCTCGTTGCCCGCGCCGAAAATCAGCGCGACCATCGACAGCACTTCGGCCCGGGTGAGCGTGCGGGTCACGCCGTGATCGTCATCGAAGGGCGTGTTGAGCAGGCTCGAAATCAGGTCATCGCCCGGATTCTTGATCCGGTAATCGACGAAGTCGGCATAATATTCGCCCGCCAGACTGTCGCCAGAGCCTTCGTTCGGCTGGCCGGGTTCAGTGCGCATGCTCTCGTCGACCTGGCGCTGGGCTTCCTTCAGGTGCTCTTCGGGCATGCCAAGCAGCATGCCAATCACGCGCATCGGCATTTCGGCGCCGAGATGTTCGATGAAATCGATCTCGCTGCCGCCGACCAAGGGATCAAGTGCCTTGACGCAGAAATCGCGGACCTGGCTGTCGAGCGCCGCGACATGCTTGGGAGTGAAAACCTTGGTGAAGAAGCGGCGGTGCGCGGTGTGCAGTGGCGGGTCTTCGTAAATAAACATGCCCGATGGCACATCAATATTCGATTTCATAACTTCGATCACGCCGCCGTGCTTCGAAATATAGTCATCGCGGTTACCCAGAACGGCAATACAGTCTTCATAGCGGGTCACCGCGAAAAAATCGTACTTCTCGTTGTAATACAGTGGCGATTCCTCGCGCATCCGCTTCAGCACCGGATAGGGATTGGCGAAAATATCCGGATCGTAAGGGTCCCAGTAGATCGGTTTTTGACCAACCGGGCTGCTCATGAGGTCTGCTTCAGCCATTACAACTCTCCATGTGTGGCCACCGGGCCACTGGCAAAAATGAAATCGTGCAATCTAATGCGAGTGCAGTCCCATAAACTGGCCGACACCCGCAAGCAAGCTACACTTGGGCCATGCCACCATCGACATGCAGATCGACTCCGGTGATGTAGCTCGATTCATCGGAGGCGAGGAAAAAGGCTGCGTTAGCCAGTTCATCTGGCGTGCCCATCCGCTTGAGCGGCGTGAGCGCATTGGCGGCATCGCGCGCCATATTGGCCACTTCGTGCGAGGGAAACTGGCCCTCGAAAATCGGAGTCTCGGTCGATCCGGGGCTGAGCGCATTGATGCGGATGCCGCGCGCGCTGAGATCCGGCACCATGGCGCGGATGAACCCGCGCGCGCCCGCCTTGCTGGCCGAATAGATGCCGAGCGAGGGAATCGACTTGGCAATACCGACGATCGAGGTGTTGACCACAATCGACCCGCCCCGCGTCATCAGCGGCAGGGCCTTCTGGATGCCGAAGACCACGGCCTTCAGATTGGTGTTCATGATGTGGTCGTAGTGCTCTTCAGTGATCTCATCGATCCGCACGTGCTGCACCGCGCCGGCATTGGCGAACAGGATATCGAGCACGCCCTTCTCGCTGCGGACGAGTTCATATAGCCGGTCAAGGTCGGCAAGATTGGATACGTCGCCCTGCACTGCGGTGACATTGCGGCCGATATCGGCGCAGGCTTGGTCAAGCGTTTCGCGCGTGCGGCCGGTTATATAGACGTAAGCGCCTTCTTCAACAAAACGCCGGGCCGTCGCGAGGCCAATCCCCGTAGATCCGCCGGTGACAACTGCGATCTTGCCTTCAAGCTTACCCACGTCGAAATTCTCCCGGTCCCGGCGCTCATACAGTCGCCACTTGTCATATCATTGTGCATCGCTGCGGCGGGCGCACCGTGGGGCGGTCCGACTTCAGAATCGCCAAGCGGAATATGACAAGCCGGGAGGGAGTTGCATAGTCCTAACTATGAAAAGTTGGGACAGGCCGAAAATCTGGGCAGCGCACGGCCTGACGCGGGCAAGCAGAATGCAATCTGCGGGCACTCCGCCCGGCTGCCGTATTGCCCGGCAGCCGGGCGGACGCGAAGTTACTGGCCGATGTGATCGTTGAAGAACTGGATGGTCTTGGCCCAGGCCACTTTTGACGAAGCTTCATGGAACGAACTGCGATCATTGCAATGGAAGCCATGGTCGGCCTCGGGATAGCGATCGACTTCAGTCGCCACGACAGCCTTGGCGGCAGCACGGCGCAGCGCCTTCACTTCGGCCATCGGGATGCTCTGATCGAGATCGCCGAACTCACCGAGCCACGGCGTCTTGAGGGCAGGCGCGCGCTCGGCCATGGCAGGCAGGCCGAAACGGCCCTGCTCGATGCCGCCGCCGTAGAAAGTCACTGCCGCGCCCAGCGCCCATTCCGCGCCCGCGTGGAAAGCGATCGTGCCGCCCATGCAGAAGCCGATGATGCCGACCTGCTTGCCGGTGAAACCGGCAAGCGCAAGATGGCCCATCGTGGTCTTGAGATCGGCCTCGATATCCTCGCGATTGAGCTTCGAGATATGCGGCATCACTTCCTGCATCTTGTCATAGGCAATGATGGGATCGCCAGTGCGATGGAAAAGATGCGGAGCGACGGCCAGATATCCCTCGGCGGCAAGGCGGTGGCACACGCTCTTGATGTGGTCGGTAATGCCGAAGGCTTCCTGGATCACGATGATCGCACCCTTGGCTTCACCGCTCGGCTTTGCTTCAAAAATCTTCATGGGAACTCTCGCTGAATTGTGGGAAGGATTTGCACTGGATTGCTGATCGGCCCGCGCGATACGGATTACCCCGTCCTTTTCAAGCTGGGCCTGCTCTTTGGCATCGAGATTGAGCCGACCGAGAATGTCGGCCGTGTCCTGACCAATTGCCGGAGCCTGACGGGGCGGCGCTAGCGGGGGGTTGCTGCGCACGGGCAGCTTCATGGTTTGCGTCGCCTGCGGAGCGTCGAGCCATTCGATGCGCGCCTTCATCTGCGGATTGTCGACAACTTCATCGCTCTCGATGACCGGACAAACCGGCACATCCGCCTCGGCCATGATGGTCATCCACTCGTCGAGGTTCTTGGTGGCGATCACTTCGACGAGGATATCGTCGATTTCCTTTGAGCCGCGCACGAGATAATTGTCACCGGCATGTTCCAGCAAATCTTCGCGGCCCGTCACCTCAGCCAGCCGGACGAAGAACTTGCGTTCCAGCGCCATCAGCATCAGCGGTTTGCCGTCGCGGGTGCGATAAGCCTGGATCGTGGGGGCGTGGCCGGCGTTGCCCGCTGCCGGCGTTGCGCCTGCATTGCGCGAGACAAAGTTTTCTTCGACTGAGTAGTTGATGAACGCAGCGGCATCGGCCTGAGCCACGTCGAGAAACACCGGCTTGCCAGTCCGCCGGCTCCAGCCCAGCGCCGCCAGTGCGGATGTCGCGGCCATCAGCGGGGCGACAACCGCGCCGTGATAGACATGCGCCGAAGGCACGCGCGGGCGGCCTTCATCGTCAGTTTCGATACCAGCCAGGCCAGAAATGGCATCGAAGCCAACGCCGTGGCTCGGCAGGTTGCGATAGGGCCCGGTCTGGCCGAAGCCCGAGAGGGCAATCATTACCAGGCGGGGATTGAGCTCGGTCAGAACCTCCCACGACAGCCCCATCTTTTCCAGCGCGCCGGGGCGCAGACCTTCGACCAGGATATCGACTTTCGGGATCAGCTTCTTGATGACTTCGAGACCGGCTTCGCTGCGGGTATCGAGCGCAAGGCTGTGCTTGCCGCGGTTCCAGCGGCGATGCAGGCCGGAGTCAGTGTAGCCCGGACGGGTGCCCATCACACGGGTCGTATCGCCGCGCGTTGGCTCGACCTTGATCACTTCCGCACCCAGATCCGCCAGATACATGCCAAGCTGCGTGGGCGAGAGGCTGGCGATTTCCAGCACGCGAACATCGTCGAGGAAGCGCACGCCTGGCTGTTCAGACTGGTTATTTGTTGAGGGCGCGTTCACATCGAGACTCCGAATTCCATTCTTGCCGAAGGGTAGTCGCGGCTTGCGGTAGCAACCCCTATCGCGCCTCTCAAAACCCCGTAACTCCGGTCTGGATGAATTTGGTTAACGGAAGGTTTACCTTGTTTCACCCCTGCGGGCTGGGCGCTGAGACCAACGCCAAGGGCCAATCGCCCCAACCTGCGGCATCAATCCCCCGCACAGATCGCACCGGCGGCGATTGTCCGTCGCAGGATAGAACTGCAATTGGCAATCGCAACTGAGGTGAAACGCATCGCAAATTGCGATTCTGGCTAGCCCTGCCAGCCAGAACGACGCCAGAACCACGCCAGAACCACGCCAGAACCACGAATGTCGAAATCAATCCTCGACCATTGCCGGCGGCAGCACCACGCCGTCTCGCTTGGCGATCTGCTCGGCAATGTAGCGAAGCTCGTCATAGATTGAGCTGGGAACGATGAAGGCCTTGCGGTCCTCGATCTCGTCCAGGTGGGCCGCGATATCTTCGGCTGTCGGCTCGGCATCGGCGTCCGCCAACCAGCCGTCAGTCACGCCCACGAACACCCTGGCAAAACGACCGCCGCCGCCGGAGAATGCCTCACCGCTGACCGCGCAGGCGCTGCTCGCGAGGTAAGTGGGCAACGGAATGAGCAATTCGGAGGTCGCCTCCTCCGGAATTGGGCGAGGCAGGCCGGTGACCTTGTAATCCGTCAGCATGGCGGCAGGGAATGAAGACTGGTATTTCTGAACGCTCGACCGGGCGATCGGTAGCAGGCAATTTGTGCGAATGCCGAATTCCTTGCCTTCAAGCGCCAGTGTCCGGCCGAGGCCCATCAGCCCGGCCTTTGCCGCCGAATAATTGCTGCCGAAGCGGCGGCCGAAAAAGCCCGTGCTTGAGCTGCACAGCACAATGCGGCCATAGCCCTTGGCTTTCATGATCGACCATGCCGGATGGGTGACGAAAAAGCCGCCGCGCAAGTGGACGTCGATGACGGGATCGAGCTGGTCGGCAGTCATTTCGTCGAACAGCACGCTGCGCCAGGTACCGGCATAGTGCAGAACGGCATCGACCGTGCCGAAGTTATCGAGAGCGCACTGGATGATGGCCTTGCCGCCTTCGGGGGTGGCAACGGTGTCATAGGAAGCCACGGCCGTGCCGCCTGCGGCATGAATCTCGTTCACTACGTCATCAGCAGAAGGGCCTTCGGGACGATCAATCCCGCCTACGTCATTGACCACGACGGAGGCGCCGCGTTTGGCCAGTTCAATCGCCTGAACGCGGCCAATGCCGCCGCCGCCGCCTGTGACGACCGCGACTTGACCCTCAAACGAAATCTTCATTGCGCGTTCTCCCATTTGCTGCCCGGACATCGCCGCTCTGCAATTCCGCCAGCCTCTTTGCCCTGCATTGCGCCTTGACACATACTCTGACAAGTGACTTAATCATGTTAATAGATAGATGATTGTTCGACTCACGACAGACTCATCGTTGCCGAGTTTAAATTAAGGTGAGGATTTGCATGCTGACGACCAAGGATCTGTCGCCCCTCATCGGCGCGCAGCTCATCATCGATGCCGATACCTTGCTGGCGGGAACCCACGCGGATGAGATCCGTCAGTTGCTGGTGAAGCGCGGCGTCCTGCTCATTCGCGGGCTCAATCTCAGAGATGACCAGTTGCGCACGGTGACGTCGACCATCGGCAAGGTGCGTGAAGGCGCCATGCATGAAGAAAAAGGCATGCTGAAGGTCTCTCACATCCCCGGCGCGCAGTTCTGGCATCTGGATGGCGCCTATACCGACATTCCGCCATTCGCGACGGTATTGACCGCCCGCGTTCTGGCCAAGGTTGGTGGGCAGACTGAATTCGCCAACACCTATGCGGCCTACGAAGATCTGCCTGCGGACGAGCAGGAATACCTGGCAGGGCTGGAAGTCGTCCACTCGATGAAAGCTGCGATGAACCACGCCGTGCCCGAGCCGACGCTCGAGCACTTCCAGTCATGGCTCGGCCACCAGGGCACTCGCCCGCTGGTGTGGCAGCACCGTTCCGGGCGCCGCTCACTGGTGATCGGCGCCACGGCATCGTACGTTGTGGGCATGCAAGCCGCTGACAGTCATGAATTGCTTCAGCGTCTGCTGCTGCACGCCACTCAACCGAAATTTGTCTATCACCATGAATGGCAACTGGGCGATATCGTGATCTGGGATAATACCGGCTGCATGCATCGCGCCCGGCCGTTTGATCTGGAGTCCGGCCGCCTGATGCACCGTTTCGCCGTGGAAGGCACTGAGCCGATCGCCGCCGTTTCAGTTTCGCAGGCCGCTTAGGCCAAGTCGATTGCTGACGCATTGGGAGTCAGGCGGTCTGGCCCGCCAATGAATTTCGATCAAGAAGATTGGTTTCAGGGGAAGATAATGGGATTGCTTGACGGCAAAGTTGCTGTGCGCCTCGCCTGACGGAACCAGTGCCGCAGCGGCCTGCGCGATCCGCGCTTTCGCCGCCGGACAAACAAAGATGTGAGGCCGGCCACTTCGCCGGCATTCATGCAATCGATCGAGTAGGATATCTGAGATGAAGAGTTATGAGGATGTGGACTTTTTCAGTGACCCGTCGCTGACCAACGATCCCGTTCCCTATTACGAGCATCTTCGATCGAAAGGCCCCGTCACGCGCATGCCGCATCGCGGCGTTGTCGCCGTCACTGGTTATGACGAAGCGCTCGCGATCTTCCGCAATGAAGAACGATTCTCGTCCTACAACGCGGCTTATGGACCCAATCCCCTGCCCTTTGAGCCCATTGGCCAAGACATTACTGACCAGATCGCGCAAAACCGGGGCGACCGGTCGATCTTCAACATGATCTCGACCTATGATCCGCCCGATCACACCCGGCTCAGGCTGCTGCTCAAGGGTTTGCTTACGCCAAGGCGTCTGCTTGAGAACGAGCAGTTCATGTGGAAGCTGGCGGACGGCCTGATTGACGAGTTCATTGGCAGCGGCGGCGTGGAGTTCGTCAACGACTTTGCCGGCCCCTTCGCCACGCTGGTAGTCGCTGATCTGCTTGGCGTGCCTGAGGAAGATCACAAGAAATTCAGGCGCATTTTCACCGAATCCGGGATGCGGCTGGGCTCGATCGACGGCGTGCCGCCGCAGGAGGAAAACCCCCTCACCAAAATCACCGGCTATTTCTACGAATATATCGAAGGTCGCCGCGAGAATCCGCGCAAGGACGTGATGACCGACCTTGCCCTGACCAAATATGCGGACGGCTCACTCGCCTCGGTCGAAGATATCGTGAACCTGTCGGCGTTTCTGTTCGCAGCAGGCCAGGAGACGACTGTTCGAGTCATGGCCGCGATGCTGGTGTTCCTGTGCGAGGATCCGGACCTGCAGAAGCGCCTGCGCGCGGATCGCTCGCTGATTCCGAACTTTGTCGAGGAAAGCTTGCGCATGGAAGGCACGGTCAAAACCGGTTACCGCCTGGCCAAGGTTCGTGCCAAAGTCGGCGAGATCGAAGTCGAACCCGGCACCCCGGTGATGCTGCTGATCTCGGCGATGAACCGCGATCCTTCGAAATTCGAGAATCCGAACGCGTTTCAGCCCGATCGCAAGAATGCCCGCGAACACCTGGCGTTTGGGCGGGGCATCCACGCATGCATCGGCGCACCGCTCGCACGCGCGGAACTGAAAGTGGCACTTGAGCGGATGTTCGATCGCACTGACGACATACGTTTCGACGAACGCTTTCATGGCACGGCAGACAATCGCAAGCTCGACTATCTGCCCAGCTACATGGCGCGCGGCCTGACTGACCTTCATCTCGTCTTTGATGTGAAGGCCTGAAAGCATGGCGAGCATCACGTATATCGAGAGCAATGGCGCTGCTCATGAGATCGAAGCCAGGAATGGCTGGTCGATCATGGAAAATGCCGTGAAGAACAGCGTTCCCGGCATCGTGGCGGAATGCGGCGGCAGCCAGACATGCGGCACCTGCCGCATTTACGTGAGCGAAGAATGGCAGGCGAAGATGCCGATCCCCACAGCGGACGAGCTGGCCATCATTGAATTTGCCGAAGACGAGACACCCGGCGCCCGCCTCTCGTGCCAGGTGGTAATGACCGATGCCCTCGATGGCCTGGTCGTCCATATGCCCGAAAAGCAATACGCGATGTAGCCTTGCCGCACTTGTTGATCGGCTTGGTGCCATGATAGACAAACCAGCATAATCGGCCTGCAGCATTGCCAGCTGAAATGACAAATGGGAGTGGGGCGATGCTGAAGACGCCGGACGCGATGACTGCCGGTTCCGACGGAGCCGATGGCGCTCCGATCGCCCCTCCTGCAAAGATGACTGCCAGGACATGGTATGCCGTTGGCGTCCTGGCGTTGATCAATTGCTTCGCGCTGACTGACCGCATTGGCATGTCGATGCTGATGGAACTGATCAAGCACGATCTCCACCTTAACGACAGAGAGCTTGGCATGGTCACGGGCATGGCCTTTGCCCTGTTCAACGTGCTGTTTTCCATACCGCTTGCCTGGGTCGCTGATCGCTATTCCCGGGTGAAGCTTATTTCCATTTGCCTTGCCATCTGGAGCGCGATGACGGCCGTGAGCGGCCTCGCGCGCACTTACCCGCAGCTGTTCCTTGCCCGCGTCGGCGTGGGCATTGGCGAGGCGGGATGCCATCCGCCAGCCCATTCGCTGATCGGCGATTACTTCCCGCGCGAAAAACGCGCCCTCGGCATTGGCCTGTTCAATGCTGGAGCGGCCACGGGCGTGGCGGGCGGCATGGTGCTCATTGGCTACCTGGCCGAACATTATGGCTGGCGCGCTGCGCTTCAGGTTGTCGGCGTGCTCGGCCTGCCGCTGGCCGTGCTGGCCTATTTTACCCTGCACGAAACGCCTCGCCCTTCCTTGCACAAGGCCACGGCCGAATCCCCGCTAAAGTCCGTTACCGCGCTACTGCGCAGGCCGGCTTACGTTCACCTCGTGCTGGGCACCTCGATCTCGCTCATCGGCACGCAAGGTTTTTCAACCTGGTCTCCCAGCTTCCTCCAGCGCAGCTTCGGCATGGGGCTGGTGGAAACCGGCGCCTGGATTGGCGGCCTCACGGCATCCGCGGCGGTTCTGGGCACGATCTCGGGCGGACTGATTATAGCCTGGCTGTTTCCCAAGGATGCGCGCTGGGAAGTCTGGCTTCCGGCCTGGTGCGTCACCCTCTGCATCCCGATGTTCGTGGGCATGGTGTTCAGTCCGTCGGTCTGGATCATCCTTGCGCTCAAGGCACTGAACTCATTTTTCGGCGCAATTGGCTCCAGCGTCGCGATGACCGCCGTCCAGTCCTTTGCCGAGCCTTACCGGCGAGCGACCGCGGTGGCCATTGCCTTGCTGCTGGCATCCTTGCTGGGCACCGGTGCAGGCCCCTATTTCATCGGCTACGTCAGCACGATGCTCGAGCCGACCTATGGCAAGGAAAGTCTGCGATACGCGCTGCTGCTTGGACCGACGATGCTTGTCTGGGGTGTGGTTCACTATCTGCTCGCAGCGCGCCACGCCTTGCGTGATCGATTGAATTGACGCATTACATTTGAGTCATGGGCATGACAGCATTTGAAAATCGCCTGTTGATGCCTGGGCGCTTGGGTATTTGTCATTATCGAAAGACGGCGAATGACAGCAATTCAGTCTCCAGCAAGGAACTCTGAGGTGGCTGCAAAAGCGAGCCTTTCCTCAAGCGCGAGCGATGCGACCACTCGCCGGATTGCAGTTGGCAAACGTCGCACCGAGAAGATCTCAGAAATCATTGCCCGCGAAATCATCCGCGATTGCCGCGGCATGCCGCCGGGCACTATGCTTCCTTCCGAGGCCAAGCTGCTGGAGCTTTACCGCGTCAGCCGCGCCTCGCTGCGCGAAGCTCTGCGACTGCTGGAAGTCCAGGGCCTGATCATCATGCGCCCCGGCCCTGGCGGCGGCCCGATGGTCGCCGAGGCCGACTCCGCTCACTTCGGCCGCATGGCCTCGCTGTTCTTTCACATGTCCGGCGCCACTTACCGGCAAACGCTGGAAGCGCGCCTGAGCCTTGAGCCGATCGTCGCGGCAATGATTGCCCGTCGTCAGGACCCGGAAGATATCCAGGCACTGAGAGACTATGTCGAAAATGCGCACACCAACCTTGCCGGCAAATTGCCGCCGACGGCATTTGCCATTACCGAAAGCCAGGAACGCGTCCTGGAATTTCATGCCATGCTGATGAACATGGCGGGCAATCCTGTCTTGACGCTGATCGTTCGCGCATTGCAGGACATGCGGGTGGACCAAATGGGTGGTGGCGATCTCTCGGTGCTTGAGCATGAATTCGTTCACGTTCACGACGATATCGCGAATGCCATCATTGAAGGACGGGCAGATGACGCCGCGCACATCATGCGCCAGCACATCGAGGCCTTTATCAAGTATGAGGAAGACAACGATCCCGGCTTTCTCGAACAAGTCGTCTCCTGGCGCTGAGCGTTTGTCCTTGACCTAGGCCAAGCACCTGACTCCAGCGGACTCGCGTCCGGGGCTAAAATGCCGCATTCTGACCGAATTGCTTGCCCGATTGATCCGGGTCAAAGCACGACTGCAAACATGCGGCGATGTGCAATTCTGTGAAAATTGCATCAGGAAGTGCGGGAGCCTTGCCATGGAAATGAACGATCTGGTCATCATAAGCGTCGACGATCATGTCAGCGAGCCGCCTGACATGTTCGACCGGCATCTGTCGCCTGACGACCTTGCAACCGCACCAAAGTTCAAAGTCTCCGCCAAAGGCACCAATTACTGGGAATACCAGGGAACCAAGCTGCCCTCTATCGGCCTTGGCTCAGTCGTCGGGCGTCCATTCGAGGAATACGGCATGGAGCCGACCTCGCTCGAACAGTTGCGTGAAGGCTGCTACAATTCGAATGCCCGGGTCGACGACATGAATGTCAACGGGATTGCCGCCTCACTGTGCTTTGGCGGATTTGCAGGTTTTGACGGCAATCTGTTCCAACGCGTTGCAGACAAGGATCAGAGCCTCAAGCACCTTCGCGCCTACAATGACTGGCATGTCGATGAATGGTGCGGCCCTCATCCCGGCCGCTTCATTCCCTGTGGGATCCTGCCTACGTGGAACATGGACGCCACGGTTGAGGAGATCAAACGCCTTGCTGCCAAGGGCTGCACGGCAGTCTCTATCAGCGACAACCCCACCCAACTGGGCTTGCCGAGTATCCATAATTCCTATTGGGAGCCTTTCTGGAAGGCGATCAACGACACCGATACGACCATCTGCCTGCACATCGGCACGGGCAACCCGGCGCCGCACGCCAGCCTTGAAACGCCGATCGAGGCCTGGATCGCCACCATGCCGATGGCAATTGCTGTCGGCGCGGCTGACTGGCTGCAGCTGGATGCACTGCTGCGCTATCCGGGCATGAAAATCGCACTGTCGGAAGGCAGCATCGGCTGGGTTCCCTATTTCCTGGAACGCTGCGATTTCAGTCATGAACGCCACAAGGCCTGGACCCATTCGCGCTTCAGGGACCTGCTGCCCAGCGACATCTTCAAGCGGCATTTCCTCAATTGCTTCATCGAAGACAAGTTCGGCCTCAAGAACATAGATGAGATCGGCGAGGACATGATTGCCTATGAATGCGACTATCCGCATTCCGACTGCCTCTGGCCGCAAGTGCCGGAGCGCCTGTGGCCCACAGTCCAGCATCTGACAGATGCGCAAATCGACAAAGTGACGTTCGCCAATGCAGCGCGGTTCTTCAACTTCGACCCGTTCAAGGTCGCGCCGCGCGAGCAAGTGAACGTCGGCGCGTTGCGCGCCAGGGCCGCCGCTGCCAAAGTGGATACCACGCCAAAATCGAGCGGCGGCGCTGCTCCGCTGAAAGAGGGCGACGAACCGCGTCCCGTCACATCGGGCGACATTATGGAAATGTTCCAGTCGGCCGCAGCCATGGCCTGATGGGCTGGCTGGGTCGCGATGCAGGATTGAGGACCGCCATCGTGGCGGTCAAGCGACATGGTAGTGGAGAACAATACAGTGGCAAATGAAGACACAACCAGCCTGCCGCTGGGTAAAGGCAGCGATCAGGACGGCATTCTCGTCATCTCCGACTGGTCATCCTGGCACGGCGAATACGAAAATGAAGGATCGGAGCTTCATTTGCGCAAGAGCGGCGTCCAGAAGAACATCAAGGACATCATCGAGCAGAGCCCGGCCGGGCCGATCAAGATCGTCAGTGTCTGTGGCGGTCAGTGCCGTGAAGTGATTGGCGCGCTGGAGGATCACCCACGCCGCGGCGACATTAGTGGCCGTCTGGTCGAACTCGATCCGGAAAACGCCGCCTTTGCCAGTGCCTGGGCCAAGAATGCGGGGCTCGATAATCTGGAGATCTTCAACGGCGATGCCTCGCTGACTGCGTCATACAAGGATCTTGCCCCGGTCGACATCGTGGTGATTTCAGGCGTGTTCGGCCATATCAACACGGCGGACCGGATCAGCCTGATCAGTTTTGTTCGGCAGTTGCTGCGCAAGGACGGGTTTGTCGTCTGGACCTCGCACAGCCTTGGCGGCGGCCGCTCGGAAGAATTGCGCGAGCATTTCAGCAACCTGAACTTCGCCGAAGACGATCATGTGACACTGCCGGGGAAATTCGGCTTCACGGTCACGCGCAGCCGGTATCTGGGCGAAACCGAGCCGTTTGATCCGGATGCCAAGGTGTTCAGCTTCGGCTCGTCGCGCAGCGACCCCAATGAAACCGCGCACGCCTTTGCGGCGATGGCCAAGCCAGCGGGTTAGAATCGGCACAAAAGTCGCGGGGATAATCAGGCGTATGGTCCTGCCTTAGCCCCAGCGACCCCGATCCCACGTTGCGGCCGCCGATCAGCCACGCAATTGGTAGCGGGCACTCGTTTGAAAACCGGATGCGAAGGCCAGCTCAGACTGACGCAATCATCCACACCGCAATGCTTCTGGGAGACCGCGAATGACTACAAGCCTGAAGGGTAAAGTCATTGCGGTGACCGGCGCGGGCCGCGGCATTGGCAGGGCTGTCGCTCGGCTCGCCGCTGCGGAAGGTGCGAGCGTGGTGGTTGCCGATCACGGCGGGGCTGTCAGCGCGCGGGCCGTCCCCTCCCCACTGGTGGCCGCGGAAGTGGCGGCTGAAATATGCGCCGCCGGCGGTCAGGCTGTGGCGTGCAGCGAAGATGTTTCGGCCATGTCCGGCGGCCGCCGGATCGTCGAGGCCGCGCTCGATCACTATGGCCGCATCGACGGGATGGTCTGCTGCGCCGGCATCATGGTCACCAAATACCTGTGGGAGCTGGAAGAAAAAGAGTGGGACGACGTGATCGCCGTGCACGTGAAAGGCCATTTCAGCTGCTTTCAGGCCGCTGCCAGGGCGATGATCCCGCAAGGCTCGGGCAGCCTCGTCGCGATCAGCAGCGCAGCCGCTATCAATGCGCCGCCCAATCTCACAGCCTATTGCACAGCAAAGGCCGCCATCCTCGGATTGACTTTCAGCACGGCGAATGCGCTGGCCCGGCACGGCATCAGCACGAACTGCGTCATGCCGAACGCATCGACCCGCATGTCGGACAGTTATTTTGGCAGCGTCGATTGCCTGAGCGATCAGGTTGGCGAAACTTTGCGCGCCAGCCTTGCCGAAGGCACTTACCGTGATCCCGCGCTGATGGCTCCGGTCATTGCCTACCTTCTGAGTGACGCAGCCCGCGACATCAACGGACAGGTGTTTCAGGCGAGAGGCAATGAAGTCCAGCGCCTGAGCCCGTTGAACTGGGGCCACACCATGGCCAGCCCGGAGCCCTGGGACATCGGCACGCTCGCCGCGCGGCTGCCGCAGGAGCTAGGGCCGGACCTCAAACCCCCGCCCATTCCCTGGCCGGAGAAAGCCTGACTACCGACAAGCGGCGAAACACACATATCGCGGGGTGAACCACCCTGCTCTGGCCGATTGATCGGCCATGAACTTTGGCCTTAACGCCCTGGCAGGCTCGGCGAACCAAACCGACACCTGCGCAATCCAAAAGGAGAGACGAATGCCGACGATCAAGAAATGCGCCGAGGCGACCATTGATAAACCAGCCCGCGAAATCTGGGACATTATCGGCAGCTTCACGGATATTGCCTGGATTCCAGGATCGGAAGAAGCGCACGCCACGATGAATGGCGATCTTCGCACCGTTTCACGCGACGCCTGGGAGAAGATAGGCTTCAGCCTCACCCAGCGCCTGACTCATCACGACGACGAAACATTCACGTATAGCTATGTCCTTCCTGAGCCTGTCAGTTTCGAGAAGATCGTCGGCCGCCCGCTGATCGCCCACGCCATAGACGGTACCCTGAAAGTCACGCCGCTCAGCGACACCAAATCACATGTCACCTGGGAGGTCGAAACCGAAGACTTCCTCATCGACGGCGCATTCAAGGAATACCAGAAGGCGCTCGATACGGTGAAGGAACGGATGGAAGGCTGAACCAAAAGCACCGGCCCACTCCCCGTGGGCCGGTGAGTCTTCCAAGCAAGCCGAACTAAATCTAACCTGTTCGTCCGCCGCCTACGGGATGAGCCGGCACAGTCACGCTGGCCAGTGTCAGCGGCTCCGGGCCGTCAATGCGCCAGGAATGCATCACGCCGCGGTCCACGACATAATCGCCAGGGCCCACTTCGACTTCGCCGCTCTCCAGTTCGAGCACGCCGCGGCCGGAAACCACGAACATGTAGTCGATCGTGTCTGTGACATGCATGAAACGCCCCATTCGCACGGGCAGCTCGGTAATCACGAAATTCGTGCCGCCATCATGCATTCTGTCCATCGAATAGCGAACCAGACCCGTGTCTTCGTTCGACGAATTGTCGGCGGGAACCGTTGCCGTACGCCAAACCATGCTGGCCGGGCTGCCAGAGTCCGGCACCGGTCCGTCAATGATGACGCAGCTTTTCCCATTCTCGTCGAGGCCTGTGACGACACGTCTTGGCCGAGCCTTGCCAGTCGTTGCTTGTCTCCCGGAACTTCACCGTACCGCGGCAGCGAAGACGTTGACAAGGCCGAGGCGCTTGCCATAGCCTATTCATAGTGACCATTTAACTAGATATTGCAATGCCGGATAGCGGCGCTGCAGGCCTTAAGGCCCGGGAGAGCAAACGAAAGTCCAGTCGCCCCCATGGCTTCGATTGCCATGCGGCAATGATGCGACTGGCAAGCGCCGGGATTGCAAAACCAAAGGAATCTGAGTGACGAACTACGCGCACCCCCTGAAAAATACCGATTGCTTCTACATCGGTGGCAAGTGGGTTCCGGCCTCCAGCGCCAGCAGAATCGATGTAATAAACAGCGGCACGGAGGAGCTGTTCGTTTCCGTGGCTGAAGCCCAGCAGACTGATGTCGACCGCGCCGTTGCCGCAGCGCGCGAGGCATTCGACCATGGCCCCTGGCCCCGCCTGACTCATGCCGAGCGGGCTGATTATCTGCACGCACTCGCCGATGCGATCGAAACATTTGCCGAAGCCACGGCGCTGACCTGGACCGTGGAAACCGGCTTCCTGCACAGCCAGTCGACCATGGCAGGGCGCTATGGCGGCATGGTCTATCGCTGGTATGCGGACCTTGCCGACACCTTTCCTTTCGTCGAGCAGAAGGAGACAAAAGCCGCGAATGTCGGCATTCTGGTGCGCGAGCCTGTCGGCGTTGTCGCGGCGATCATCCCGTGGAACGGGCCGCCCTCGACGATTGCCTACAAGATCGCGCCCGCGCTATTGGCCGGCTGCACAGTCATCGTCAAACCGTCGCCCGAGGCTCCGTCGGCCGCGTATATTCTGGCCGAGGCCTGCGAAAAGATCGGCCTGCCGCCGGGCGTAGTAAACTTCATCACGGCAGATCGCGAAGTTTCGGAACTGCTGGTGCGGCATCCGGGCGTCGACAAAGTGACATTCACGGGCTCTACCGCGGCCGGCAAGCGCATTGCATCCGCTTGCGGCGAACGCATCGCCCGCTGCACACTGGAACTCGGCGGAAAATCCGCAGCCGTCGTTTTCGACGATTACGATGTTGAAACGGCAGCCCAGACCATTGCCCGGATGGCGCCGATCATGTCGGGTCAGGTCTGCTCTTCGCTGACTCGGATCATCGTCAGCAAAGGCAGGCACGACCAGATGGTCGAAGCCCTGTCGCAGTCCTTTGGTTCCACGAAAGTCGGCGATCCGTTCGATGCCGCGAGCCAGATGGGCCCGCTGGCCATGGCCCGCCACCGCGACCGTGTGGAAGGCTATATTGCCAAGGGCATTGCCGAAGGCGCCACGCTTGCCACGGGCGGCGGACGCCCCAAGCATATGAACCGCGGCTATTACATCGAGCCTACCGTGTTCGGAAATGTCGACAACTACGCGACTATCGCGCGCGAGGAAATATTCGGCCCGGTGCTGAGCGTCATCCCCGCCGATAGCGAGGCCCAGGCGATGGAAATCGCCAACGACACGGTCTACGGCCTCAATGCCTCGATATTCACCAATGATGCTGACCGCGCCTATGCCGCCGCCCGCACATTCCGCACCGGAAATGTCGGTCACAATTCGCTGCGCTGGGATCAGAACATCGTGTTTGGCGGCTTCAAGCAATCAGGCATCGGCCGCGAAGGCGGGACTGAAGGCCTGATGGAATTCCTTGAGGCCAAGCTGATCCTGCTCGACGCCATGCCTTCCAAGCTCTGACGAAGTTGATCCGGGCCTTCGCGAGAACGAAGGCCCGGATTCCAGGCTTCAGGCCGTCGCCACTTCGCCCAGCACTTCCTGCGTATGCTCGCCGATGCGCGGCGCACGCCGGATGGTCGTGGGAATGCTCTCGCCGGTAAACGGCAGCCCCGGATAAGTGAAACTGCGGCCAAGATCTTCGTGCTCGACCTGGACCGGGTACTTGCGGAAACGATAGTGTTCGTCGGCCAGCGCCTCATCGGGCGCATAGACCGCACCGCAGGCAATGCCGCGCTGCTGGGCTTGCACGAAGAATTCCGGCGTCGTCAGCTTTGATGCGATCAGATAGAGAGCCTCGCGGCCCGCACGGTAGATTTCGGTTGCCTCGACATCCTGACCCAGCACCTTTAGCGGAACGCCGCCGCGGTCATAGCCCATCTGCAGGAAGAAGAATTCGGGGAACTCGTCCTCCAGCCCCAGTTCGCGCAGCCATTCCATCACGTCCTTATAGTTGCCAGCCGTGGTCAGCCCCAAAGGATTGCTGCAATAGCCGCCATCCTTGGTCTGCACCTGAATGCCCATGGTGAAGTGTTCGCTGGCGTGGCGTCCGGTCTGGCGCTGGTTGGTCGCGCCGCGATAGAGCCAGTCGATCGAGCTGACTTCGGTAGTGACGTTAGTCGCGGCAATCATGCTGACATCAACATGCTGGCCCACACCCGTGGCATCGCGGTGCACCACGGCTGTCAGCGCGCCCAGGACGGCAAACGAAGCCGCCGTGTGGTGCGCGTGGCCGCCACTGGGACGAATCGGCGGCAGGCTGTGATCGTCATAACCGCAGTTCCACACCAGGCCACCGCCCGCCAGCATCGTCAGGTCGGTGGCGGGCTCGTGCAGGTCCGGGCGTTGGCGGCCAACGGGAGTCACTGACACCCAGACCAGCTCGGGCGATCCAGCGCGAATCTGGGTATGATCGATGCCAAGCGCATCGAGCACACCAGGATCCTCGCCTTCGAGCACAATGTCCGCGCCGTGCGCGAGCCTGGTGAAATTTTCGCGGCCTTCCTCCGTCTCAAGGTCCAGCACGACGCTGCGCTTCGAGGTGTTGTAATGCCACCACCACAGGCAGTTATCCGGATCGGACTTGTCGGCGACAAACGGGCCATAGCCGCGCGACTTGTGTCCGCCGGGGCTTTCGATGACAATCACGTCTGCTCCAAGGTCGCCCATCAGCTTTCCGGCATAGGCCGCCCGGTCGCTTGCGATTTCGATGACGCGCAGGCCATTCAGCAAAGCGTTCATGGTCAAATCACCTTCCGTTCCTTGAGGTCCGCGATCTCGTCCGGGCTCATCCCCAGCAGCGAGCCATAGACAAAGTCGTTATCGGCACCCAGACACGGAGCCCCGCGCGTGATCGACCAATCTGTCTCCGACATGTGGATTGGCACGCCCTCGACGCGGACCTTGCCAATCTCGTCATGCTCGACTTCGGGCCACAGCCCCCATGACGAGGTCCGCGGATCGTGCTCGATCCGGTCTTCCGGCTTGGACACGATGTCTGCAGGAATGCCTGCGTTGCGGATCTTGGCATTGACTACATCGCGCTCAGACTGCTTCGTCCATTCGCCCAGCTTGGCATCGATCTCGTCGCGGCGGGCATAACGCGCCTCGAACGTGGCTAGCGCCGGATCTTGCGCCCAGGGTTCGCCGATCGTCTCGGCCAGACGCTTCCAGTCGGCGTCATCCCGGCAAGCAATAGCCACCCAGGTGTCACTGCCGGAGGCCGGATAGATTCCGTGCGGCGCCATCTGCGGAAAATTGTCGGCATTCGAATTGGGCTTGCCCGGGCGGCGCATGGGGCGGCCATTGACGGTGGAATCCAGAATTTCCGGCCCGCACAGGCCAATGCCCGCCTCGGTGCAGGAGAAATCGATGTATTGCCCCTGCCCCGTGCGGTTGCGAGCGACGATGGCGGCTAGCACGGCAGTCGCCATCATATAGGCGCCCTGATGGTCCATGTAGGCAAACCCCCAGCCGGCAGGCTCATGATCAGGCAGACCAGACTGGAAGCTGAGCCCGCACACCGGCTGGACGACCTGGCCGACCGACTTGAAATCGGAATAGGGTCCGGCCTTGCCGAAGCCGCTATTGGCCACATAAATGATTTTCTCGTTCTTGGTCTTCATCCAGTCAAAGGTGAAGCCCAGCCGTTCCATAACGTGGGCAGAAAAGTTCTCGGTCACCGCGTCGGAAATGCCCACCAGCTTGCCGAGCAGTTCCTTGCCTTCGGGGCTCTTGAGATCGAGCGTCACGCTCAGCTTCTCGACATTGTGGTTGTTGAAGCCGCCGCCGAAGTTGATCCCCTGCTTCGTACCATCCGGCGACATGCCGCCGCGCAGGAAATCCCAGCGGTGCTTTTCGTGCGCAGGTTGCTCCACGCGAATAACCTGCGCGCCGAACGCAGCCAGAAACCGCGTTGCGCCAGCCCCTGCCAGCAATCCGGTCAGATCGCATATGCGAATATGCGACAATGCCTGCGACTTTGGCAGGCCTGCGGTGGCGGCGTTCATTATAGTGATTCTCCAGTCAAAAATTCAGCCCCGATTGGCGGGAGCCGTTGACCCCGCCAAGCGTCTGCCATTCTTCGAACCCGGTCAGCTCGGCCAGACCCGGATACCGGTCCAGCAGTCGCTGATCGAGCGAGCGACACCAGTTCTCTTGCGTGCGCATGAAGGGGCGGTTGTAAGTCGCGAAAATGCCGCGGCGACGTTGATCGCTGGTGCGGTTGAGGCCTGTGGCGTGATGCAGGCGGCCGTCCCACACGGCAATGCTGCCCGCTTTGCCCGTGACGCGCGCAGGCGCCTGCGGCGCAAGCCCGTGATCGGGCACGTCGAGCACTTTGTGGCTGCCCGGCACGACTAGGGTCGCGCCGTTTTCTTCTGTGAAGTCATCGAGGAAGAAGGCGACATTGGTCGCCAGCTCGTAAGGCCAGGGCTCGGGCAGAAAGCCCTGATCGGTGTGCAGCCGCCCGATCTCATGGTCACCGCCGGGCCCGGTAATATTGGCCGAGAGATTGCTGAGCTGGACGACGGGGCCGAGTCCGCTGCGCACGATCGCGAGCGCGAGCGGATGCATCGCCAACCGGACGAATTCCTCGCCCCGGTTGAGCAAGGCCCATATCCGCTGGTTGGCGCCTTGGGGGCCATAGCGAAGCGCTTCCCCGCGAGCATCGTCCGCCGCTGTCTCGCGATCGAGAGCATCACGTACGGCGGCGAGGTCCTGTGCGTCGAGCGCATCCGGGATCACGCAAAAGCCCACCTCGTCCAATTGACGCCGCGCACTTGCCACCAGATCGTCGAATGCCATTGCCGTCGTCATCTCCCTCTCGCGTCAGTCCGGCGTGCCGGGCCGGATTTCGCGGTGCAGCCACTCCAGCTTCAGGCTGGACAGCCGCCAGCTGCCTTCAACCTTGCGATAGGCATTGTGGTAATGGCCAAAGGCATCAACCGCCCCGCCATCGGGCATCTTGGCAAAGAGGTGAACCGCCCAGATCCCGGTTGCAGTCGTATCGGAAGTGAGCTCGATTTCCGGCAACAACGCGTGGTGAACAGTCACTGCCGGATTAGTGCCCACACGGGCAATAAACGCCTCGATGCCATTGGTCTCACCCCTGCCACCTGCTCCGGTGTCGCAATGGTAGTCGTCAGTCACCGTCGGGCGCAGAAGATCCCAGTCATGCGTATCGGCAGCGCGGCCATATTGCGCCTGCACCCGGCAAATAGCTTCGATATCATCCATGGCGTTCTCCCAAACCCGTGTCAGTCACAGCGCTGGCGGGCCCCGCATGAAGGGGCCTGCCGAATATGCCCTGTCCCGACCGCGAGAGCGCAGCGGCTGCTGCGCTTGCCGCTGGCCGCCGACGGGCGGCGCAATCGTTTAGCCGGCCTTGATGTGCGCGTCGAAGAAAGCGACCGTCTTGGCCCAGGCATCCTTCGACGAGGCTTCATGATACGAAGCGCGATCATTGCAGTGGAAGCCGTGATCGGCTTCGGCATAGCGATTGACTTCGGTCGGAACCCCGGCCTTGGCCGCTGCCTCGCGCAGCTGTTCCACATCGGCAACCGGGATCGACTGGTCCTTGTCGCCGAAATTGCCCTGCCAGGGCGTCTTCAGCGAGGGAGCCAGTTCGGCAAGGCCGGGTAGGCCGAAGCGGCCCTGCGCAATGCCGCCGCCGTAATAAGTGACTGCCGCGCCCAGTTCCCATTCGGCACCCGCGAAGAAAGAAATTGAACCGCCCATGCAGAAGCCGACTATGCCGACCTGCTTGCCCTTGAAGCCCTGACCGGCCAGCCACTCTAACGTAGCGCCGATGTCGGACGTGATGTCGGCGCGGTTCAGCGCCATGAGGTGCGGCATCACGTCCTTCATGTTGTCATACGAAATGACCGGGTCACCCGTGCGGTGAAATATGTGCGGGGCGACGGCCAGATAACCGGCTTCCGCCACGCGCGCGCAGACGCTCTTGATATGATCTGCCATGCCGAATGCTTCCTGGACGACGATGACCGCGCCTTTCGCAACTCCGGCGGGCTGTGCCGTGAAGAGTTTCATTTCGGACCCGCCGCTCGTGAGTGTGACAGTGCTCGACATCAGATTCGTTCTCCCAGGTTTCATGAAACAGTCATAGCAGATGCTATTCCAATGATTATAGCAATTACTATCATCTGCCAGTCAAGCACCGATCGCGGCATCGGGCAACATAAACAGCGGCGCGGCAGCCAGTCCGGCGCGGGCCAAAGAAAACGGTCGATCAACCGGCCGTTGCTGCTAGTCTGGCCCAAAGCCGGTTCGACACCTACAATTTCCGGCTCGGGAGGGACATGGCTTACCTAAAGGAACTGATGCAAAACTGGCGCTCTCTGGCAGGCGCTACAATCGGCCTTAGCTCAGGGTTCACAGCCCTCGCCTTCACCAATACTATCATGGGCCCCCACCTGATCAAGGCTTTCGGCTGGTCGCATGCGGACTTTGCCCTGCTCGGCACCATGGGCATGGTCGCGCTGATCGGACTACCCATCGCGGGCCGACTGGTCGACAGCCTCGGCGTGCGGCGGACGGCATCGATCGGATTCGTCGCGGGCCCGATCAGTTTCATCGTGATGAGCAGAATGTCTGGCGATTTCACGTTCTACCTTGCCCTCATGCTCGTCCAGAACTTGCTTTGCATGACCACTACCGCAACCGTGTTCACCCGCGCGGTGGTCGAGCATACGAAGAAAGCGCGCGGGCTGGCATTGGCCATCACCGCCTCCGGCCCGGCGCTGGCGATTGCCATACTTGGTCCTATGCTCAATAACTACGTCGCCGCGGCAGGCTGGCGCGCGGGCTTTATCGCGCTGGCGATTTATATCGCTGTCGGGGGCGTTTTCTCGCTCCTGCTGGTTCCGCCCACCAAGCCTGCCGAAATATCCCGCACCAGCAAGCCGAAGAACACCAAGGAAGCCTATCTGACGCTCGCGCGCATGCCCACTTTCTGGATCATGCTGGCCGCCATAGTCATGTCAAACGTCTCTCAGTTTATGACAAATTCGCAGCTGGGAGTCGTGCTGCAAGCCTATGACGCGACCACCAAGCAGATTTCCGGAATGATCTCGATGTTCGCCATGGGCGTGCTGATCGGCCGATTCGCTTGCGGTCTGGCGCTGGACCGCTTCTCGGCGCCAGTCGTCGCCTTGCTGGTCATGGCCATTCCGCCCGTCGGGCAGTTCCTCATCGCCGCAGACTTGCACAGCACGGTGGCCCTATCCGCCGCAGTCATGCTGCTCGGCCTGTCCTATGGTGCGGAAGGGGACCTGATCAGCTTCCTGGTCGCCCGCTTCTTCGGCATCCAGATCTTCGGCACGGTGATGGGCCTCATGGTGGCGGCGATCACCCTGGGCTCCACTGGCGGCGCATTCCTGCTGAGAGTTACCCTGCAGCAGACGGGCAGCTATGGCACGTTCCTTGTGATCAGCGGCATCATTGCGCTCTTCGGCAGTCTCTTGTTCCTGATCCTGCCCAGAACGGTGAAACCGCACGAAAGCGCAATGCCGCCCGCGCAGACGACGGGCTGACGAGGTTGGACTCTGCTTCAGTTGCACTGAAACAGCTACGTCACCGGCCCACTCCCCCACCCGGCCACCCGTTGATTATCGTGCCGTGGGTGGCCGGGTGGGGGAGTGAGCCGGTGCCGCTTCACGCAAGTGGAACAAACTCTAGCCACGCATCGGCTTGCCGACTTCCACCTGATAGGCCGCCCCAAAATCAGTGATCTGCGCGATCCCGGCAGCAATGTCCTCGATCGACAGATCCGGCTTGCTGACACCCTCGGTTTGCCAGAAGCCCATGGCCATCACTTTGCCGCCGCCGCTGACCAGCATGGTGCCATTGAGCGGGCAGGATTCGTGGGCCAGGTAGACTGCTGCCGGCGAGCACAGGTCAGCCATGAACACATTGTTCAACTGCGTGAAGCGTTCGGGCGGGGCATCGTGTACATTGCCGAGCACTTCAGGTGTCGACATGCGGCTTGCGACGCGCGGTGCAAAGCCATTTACGCTGATGCCGTGGCGCGCGCCATCGGCGGCCATGGTCAGGGTCAAGCCGACAACCGCGCCTTTCGCCCCGCCATAAGCCGTGGTCTTGGGCAGAGTGCCCATCACGCCTTCCGAAACGGTGTTGACGATGCGGCCGCCGCCATTGGCCATGAAATGGTTCCACGCGGCCTGGCAGACATAGACGGTGCCCAGATAGTGCACGTCAATCATGCGGCGGAATTCATCAGCGGTGTGATCCTCAAACCGCTCGGGCTTGGCGATGCCGGCATTGTTGATCACGATGTCTAGCCGGCCGAAATTGTCGATTGCGGCAGCGACCATGGCGGCGGCACCTTTCTCGTCGGCAACCGAATCGTAGTTCGCGACAGCCTCACCGCCGGCGGCTCGAATTTCATTGACCACTTCATCGGCAGGGCCTGCGGAAAATCCCGCGCCCTCGATTGAGACGCCGGGATCGTTGACCACGACCTTGGCCCCACGCGAGGCCAGCAGCATCGCATGCGAACGGCCGGCACCACGGCCCGCGCCGGTGACCAGTGCCACTTTTCCATCGAACCGCAGTTGCTGCATGAAATCTCTCCCTTTAGGACGCATCGCCTCTTGAGCCGAAAAGCGCGAGCTCGTCGGCTTGACAATGCAAGCATAGTGATTACTATATTTGCCATATGCAATCGCATTTGTTCAGGCAAGACTGGACAAGATTCGTGGGAAGGATGACTTGATGACCAATGTCGTGATTGGTGCCGCTTCTGGTATGGGCGCTGCAACCGCACGCAAGATCGCGTCCCGTGGCCGGCTGATCGTGGCCGACTACAATCTGGAAGGTGCACAAAAGATCGCGGCTGAAATTGGCGGCGACATCAAGGCCATGGCCTGCGACATTTCCAACCAGGACCAGATCGACGCCCTGATGGCCGAAGTCGGCGACAATCTGGAAGCGCTTGTTGTCACGGCAGGCGTTTCGGGATCGCAGGCGCCCGGCCGCCGCATCATCGAAGTCAACCTGATGGGTGTCGAACGCGTCGTGCGCGCAGCCGAACCGAAAGTGCGCCCGGGCACCGTCGCCGTCCTGGTTGCCTCGCAATCGGGTTACATGGTCCCCAACGTGCCCGAACTCTTCGAAATCATCGACGATCCTCTCGCCCCTGGCATGCTCGACCGTCTGGCCCAGATGATCGACGTCGACGTCTCGAGCCTGTGTTATCAGCTGTCCAAGCGCAGTGTACACCGCATGGCGCGCCGCCATGCCAAGACCTGGGGCCTGCGCGGCGGTCGCATCCTGTCGCTTTCCCCCGGGATCAGCGACACGCCGATGGGCAATGAGGAAATCGGCAACAATCCGGTGATGCTCAAGATGATCGAAGCCTGCCCGATGGGGCGGCCGGGAACGCCGGAAGATATTGCCAATGCGATGGATTTCCTGACGTCGCCCGCAGCCTCCTACATGACCGGCAGCGATGTGCTGGTCGATGGCGGCATGTCCAACGTGCTTCCCACCAACACCTGGGATGGCAAGATCAAGATCCCGCAAAAGAACAAGATCCCGGCCCGTTTCTAACCTGCTTCATCGAAGCACAACGAAAGTGAATTTCGCCATGGCCAAATTTGAAGTCAGGGACATCAGGCCCGAATTCGGTTCCGACATCATCGGTTTCGATCCCAACGCGCCGCTCGACGATGAAACCCGCACGCAGCTGCAGCACCTGTTCGACACGCGCGGTATCCTGCGTTTTCGCGACACCGTCCTTACTCATGCCCAGCAGGTCGAGCTCGGCCGCATGCTGATCCGCAAGGAAGGCCTCGCCGACGAAGGCGATCCGATTCCGGAAGACACATTCTATGTGTCGAACCGCAAGCTCGATTCCGCGGCGCCTTTCGGCCGCCTGCAATTCCATGCCGACACGATGTGGGCGGACAAGCCTTTCGAAGTGCTGTCGCTTTACGGCGCGCAAGTCGAACAGCCCTCCGCGCCGACCACATTCATCAGCGGCGTCAATGGCTACAGAACCCTTCCTGATGACTTGCGCAAGCGGATCGAAAATCTGGAAGTCCTTCACACCGCCGGTGTCGTGCGCCGCGGTGACCTGTCCGAGGTTCTGGTCACAGAAGTCTCCAATCCGCCCACGACCGTCACCAAGCTTTGCATGCGCCATCCGCGCACCGGCGAGACGGTGCTTTACGCCTGCGAGCAGATGACCAAGGAAATCGTCGGCCTGCCGCACGCCGAGAGCGAAGCGATCCTCGATGAAGTGTTTGCCCACCTCTATGACGAATCGCGGCAGTTCGATCATGACTGGCGCGAGAACGACTATGTCGTGTGGGACAACATCGCCATGCAGCATTCGCGCAAGAACGTCGAAATCGAAGGCCCGGCGCGGCACTTGCGCAAGGCCGCAAGCCCGATGCCCAAACTGCGCCCCGACCAGATTCCGAAATACAAAGAGGCCGCAGAATGAACCCCTTCTCGCTTGAAGGAAAAGTCGCGATCATAACCGGCGGCGGGCGCGGGATTGGCGCGGGCATTGCCCGGGTCTTTTCCGATGCGGGCGCCGCCGTGGCGCTGACCGCGCGCACTCTTGCGCAGGTCGAGGAAGTTGCCGCGGAAATCAACGCGTCCGGTGGCCGCGCGCTGCCGATCCAGGCAGATCTCTATGACAATTCGCAGCTGCCCGCAGTGATCGACAAGACCATTGCGGAATTCGGCGGCATCGATGTGTTGGTCAACAATGCCGGTGCGGGCGGATCGCCCGCATTCATGGAGACCCGCATTGAGCATATGCAGGCCGCCTTGCAGCTAATGGTCATTGCCCCGTTCGAACTGGCCCGCCTTGCCGCGCCTTCGATGCTGACACGTCCGGGCGCATCGATCATCAACATGACCTCCGTCGGCTATTATCGCCACACACGCGGAAATCTGGCCCACCATACGGCCAAGGGCGCCATGGCGCAGTTCACGCGTTTGCTGGGTGCAGACCTGGGCCCCAAGATCCGGGTCAATGCGATCGCCCCGGCGGCCGTCGAGACCCCGGGCCTGCGCGAAGTGTTCGACAAGGCCCCTCCGGGCATGCGCGAGCGCGTGACCAAGCACATGCGCCTGCGCAAGATGGGTACGCCGGAAGACATCGCCTATGCCGCGCTCTATCTGGCATCACCAGCGGCGGGATGGATCACGGGGACGATCCTGGACATCGATGGCGGCCGCATTGACGATCAGGAAGAAAAGCATCCCGATCTCTAGTCCACTCGTCAGCTGAGATGAGCGCTTATGCGCGTGCACAAATCGCATGCTCATGCCTATCGCCAAGCTTGGGCAAATGCTCATATCAGGCGCCGCTTTTGCCAGCTGGCAAGCGCAGGTTGAACCCTGGAGAGCAGTTGATGGATGGCCTATATGGTCGTGCGCAATTTCGGCGTGAAGATATACAGCTCGGTCCATTCGATCCTGGCAACTTCAACCAAGATCGCGGCCGTTCTGGGTTCGGTCTTGCTGAGCGCGATGTCGAGCCACTACGGCAACCATCGGCAATACCTGGCCCTGACAGACGTGGTTGCGAGTGGCCAAGCCTGAAAAACTCGGCAGACCCGCCGCGAACAACCGGGCGCAACCCCGGGCAAATGGAGAGTTTGGGATGAACGGCTATTTTGCGGAACTGCGCACCGAATGGCGAGCGCTGCTGTCGGCAATTCTGGGGCTGTCTGTTGGCCTGATGATGGTGAGTTTCGTCCTCGGCATGATTGGCCCTTCGCTTGTTGCCGAATTCAACTGGACGAAGTCGCAGATGGCGATGGTCGGTGCGTTTGCCATCGGTTCGATCTTTGTGCTTCCCGTCGTCGGCCGGCTGACTGACGTGACTGGTGTGAAAAGAATGGCAAGCATAGGCGTGGTCTCCACCCCGGTGCTGTTTCTTGCGCTGACACGGGTGACGACCATCGAGCAATACGCCATCCTCTATTTCTTCATTGCCGCCATCCTGGTGACGACGACACCGGCTGTCTATTGCCGCACAGTGGTGCAATATTTCGTGCGAGCGCGCGGTCTGGCGCTCGGGATTGCGATGGCCGGGCCTTCTGCCGCTGTTGCCCTCGGTGGCCCGCTGATCAACAATTTCATTGCCGATTATGGTTGGCGGGCCGGCTGCATGCTGACCGCGGCAGTTGCAACTGTTGGGGGTATAGCCGCCCTGATCCTGATGCCGCCCGAGCGGCGCGGCGCAGTCCCCCAGACAGAAAAGATCGGCCGCACGAAACATGATTACCGGCAAGTACTGACGAGTTCCGCCTTCTGGATCATCTTCATCGGCGTGATCCTCAGCACGATGCCCAATTCGATCATGATGAGCCAGCTGAACCTCATCCTGACTGAAAATGGCGCGCTGGGCAAAGACGCATCAATCATGATTTCCGCTTATGCCACCGGAACCATATTTGGCCGCCTGATCAGCGGCGCGGCGCTCGATCGCTTCTCCGCGCCGATCGTGGCCGCAATCGGCTTGGCAGCCTCGGGAACCGGCATTTTGTTGCTGGCTTCGGGCTTCGATTCGACATCGGTTGTTTTCCTGGCAATCTTGACCGTCGGGCTGTCTGTCGGCGCGGAAGGCGATGTGATTGCCTATCTTGTGGTACGCAATTTCGGCGTCCGGCTTTACAGCACCGTGCATTCCATCACATCCACCGGCACGGCGATCGCATCAGTGCTGGGCGCCGTTCTGCTCAGCGTCACGCTCAAGCAATATGGCATCTATGCCATCTTTTTGACTGTTTGCGGCATCCTGTCCGTTGTCGCCAGCATTCTGTTTCTCTTCCTGCCGCGAAATCCCCAGGTGGAAGATGAATTGCCCGCCAGCCCGCCATCCGACCTCAAAACCGCATCGCTCGAACGCGAAGCACTCGATACGGGCGTCGCCGCTTAAGCATTTCGCGCCCTGGAGCAGTCTTACCGCTCGGCAAACCGCCGCGCCGCATCCTCGAAATGGCGGCGCGGATTGTCGATCTGCATCCTGTCGATATCGGACTCGCTGAGCCCCGCTTCCCGCAGGGCGGGCACCACTTTCGTGGGTACGTAACAATAGGAGTGTTCAGGGAACCGTTCTGCCCTGTGCGCTTCGGTGGGGAAAAAATCGCTCCAGCACCAGCAGTCGTGCGACAGCGTGAGGCGATCGCCATACCCCCGCTTGACCAGCTCGACCACGGTCGCAACCCGCTGGTCGAGCGGAAAGGTTTCGTTCATGCCGAAGCGATCCATCCCGAGAATCGATCCCTCGTCGGCAATACGCATCAGATAGTCGAGATCCGTTGAATCACCGCTGTGGCCGATGATAACGTCGCGCAGATCGACGCCTTCTTCCTTCAACACGCGCTGGGCGTCGAGGCCGTTGCCGTGGCGCGCAGACGTATGGACGCTGATGGGCGCCCCTGTCGCGACATTGGCTTTGCCTACGGCGCGCATGACGCGTTCGACTCCCGGCTTGAGCCCCGGATAGTCGATCGCGCACTTCAGCAGCCCGGCTTTCACTTGAGTGCGATTGATCCCATTGACAATGTCGCCAATGAACAGGCCGGGCAGCGGATCGGGTTCATCGAACATTTTGCCTGGCCCGCGATGGGCCAGCGCATTGGGCAGCTCGTCAAAAGTGTAGCAGCCCGTGCCGACGATGATGTTTACTGCTGTTCGCTTGGCCACTTCGGCGATGCGCGGCACATCGCGCCCCAGCCCGAGAACGGTGAGATCCATGATGGTATCGATGCCGTGGGACTTGAGCTCGTCCAGCCGGCGGACGGCTTCGTCGATCTGCTCTTCCTCGACAAAGTCGGGCCGGTAATTGAGCGTAAATTCCATATCCATGCAGAAGACGTGTTCATGCACCAGCACGCGCCCCAACTGGCTGGAATCGATCGGGCCGCGTGCTGTCTCTATCAGGGTCATTATCACTCTCCGGGGGCGCCCGCCTGCTGGGGTCTGTCTCTCAGACAATGCATAGGCGCTTCATCCAGTTCAAGCAGCAATGCGCCGGGGCAAAATCGCCTAGCTGGTTTCCAGATTCGACGCGCGCCAAGGGCAATTGCAAGTTACCGCGCGTGTGGGCATGGCCTAGACAGGCATGTTCGCAGGTTGAAGGGGAGAGCAGTCGGATGACGATGACGACAAAGCCTGAAATTACGCTCTCGGGCAAAGTCGCGCTGGTGACAGGCGGCGGCGGCGGCATTGGTCGCGCGGCAGCGCTGTCGCTCGCGGCGGCAGGCGCGGATGTCGCCATTGTCGAAATCATTCCTGAACGCTGCGAGGAAATGACCGGCCTGATCGAAGGCATGGGCCGCAAGGCGCTGGCCATTCCGGCCAATGTCATGGACCGGGATGCCGTCACTGCCGCCGTGGAAGCGACGGCGGCGCATTTTGGCCGGCTCGATGTGCTCGTCAACAATGCCGGCGGCGTGACTTACCGCCCCTTTGCCGATCTGCAGCCGAAGAACTGGCAGCGCCACATCGACATGAACCTGATCAGCAACCTGGCCGCCACGTCTGCCGCGATCCCGCACATGATCGCCGCTGGCGGCGGTTCTATCATCGGCGTTACCAGCATCGAGGCCAGCCGCGCCGCACCGGGCTACGCTGTCTATGCCGCCTGCAAGGCCGGCATCAACAACCTCACCCGCACCCTGGCACTCGAACTTTCCGACCACGGCATCAGGGTCAATGCCATTGCGCCGGACAGCACGGCGACACCGGGCATGAGCGGCGTTTTCGATGGCTCTGCCGACCCTTCGCGCTGGCCGAAACCCTCGCCGCAGCGGCAGGAAACCATCCGCCGCCGCATTCCGCTGGGCCGGCAGGGTCTCGCTGAAGAATGCGGCGACCTGATCGCTTTTCTCGCGTCACCGCTCGCATCCTACATCACCGGAACGATCATCCCCATCGACGGCGGCACATGGGCCGGCGGCGGATGGATCCGCGACCGCGAGGGAAAATGGGTGCTGCCGCCCGACATTCCTCCCCCGGCCGCCTGAATCGAGTTAAGGAGAACAAATAATGGCATTTTCAGTCAGCGTAACGCTGCCCTTCGACCAGATTGAACCGGCCGAGGAATTCGGCACGATGGACGCTGTTCGCGAAGTCGCTCAGTGCCTCGAGCAATCCGGGTTCACCACCGGCACTGTGACTGATCACCCCGCTCCCAGCTCGCGTTGGCTCGACGGTGGCGGTCACTATGCGCAGGATCCCTTCGTCATGCTTTCGCTGGTAGCAAGCGTGACCACCAAGCTACGTCTCCAGACCAGCATTATCGTGCTGCCCTATCGCAATCCCTTCGTCACCGCGCGCGCCGCCTCCACCTTGGACGTCTATTCGAACGGCCGCTTCGCGCTCGGCGTCGGCGCTGGCTATATGAAGGCGGAATACAAGGCGCTGGGGGTCGACTTCGACAATCGCAATGCGCTGATGGACGAATATATACGGGCGATGAAACTGGCCTGGACCGGCGAAGACTTCACTTTTGAGGGCACAGGTTATACCGCATTGGGCAATCGCATCCGCCCCACGCCGATCCAGAAGCCCCACCCGCCGATCCTGATCGGCGGCAACAGCCGTCTCGCTATTCGCCGCGCCGTGGAACTTGGCGACTACTGGGCGCCGTTTTTCGCTCCCGAAGCCGTGCTTTCAATGGCTCGCACTGCGTCGATCTCGCAGGATGAGGATGTCGATGCGGCGCTTGTCTATCTTAACGCGCACTGCGAGAAAGTCGGCCGCGAAGTTCCACCCAAGCTCTATTTTGCCGGTTCCGGACTGATTGAGCCTGGCTTTAACGCACAGGAATTCGTCGACAGGATCGGCGGCCTGAGAGCTAAGGGCGCATCGGCTGTCGGCGTCAACATCTCGGCAACCGAGCGATCGCTGTGGTGCGACCTTGCCCGTGATTTCGGCGCCAACGTGCTGGCGAAGCTTGACTGATCCAAAGCCCTGAACTGGAACACAAATGACATCTAGCGAATTCAACCCCCAGCATCTTCACTATGAAGAGCAGGGGAATGTCGCGGTCATCACCTATGACCGTCCTGACTGCCGCAACGCGATGAATAACCAGACCTACCGTGAACTTGTCGCCGCGGTGGAAAGGGCCAATGCTTCCGAAGCCGTCGGCGCGATCGTCCTGGGCCACAAAGGGCCGGTGTTTTGTGCCGGCATCGACCTCAAGGCACAGCCGGAGGAAAAGGATCCGGTGACCGGCATCCGGCCTACAGTCGCCACGATGGGGATGGCGAACGATACCAGCTGGGTTCACCTGCTGAAACGGTCGAAGCCAACGGTAGCCGCGCTGAACGGGGCGGCCATCGGCCTGGGCGCAACGCACATATTGCCCATCGACATTCGCATCGGCAGCCGGGGGGCGAGCTTCTCGTTCCCCTTCCTTGCTCGCGGTTCGATGCCCGAATTCGGCTTTTCGCAACTTCTGCCGCAAATCGTCGGGTTTGGCGCGGCGATCGAGATGTGCCTGACCAATGCCAAGCTCGATGCCGAGGCCAGTCTTGCCAGGGGCCTGCTCACCCGGCTGACTGACGCGGAAGATGCCCTGCCCGAAGCCATCGCGCTGGCCTCTGAAATCGGCAAGCATTCGCTTCTGCAGGTCTCGCTCACGCGCCAGCTGATTTACGATAATGCCGGTGAAAGCGACTGGAACACGATCATGACGCGCGAGCGCGAGGCCTTCATCCAGCTTTTTCGCGCCCAGCGGGCGGCACGGCTTGCACGCGAGGCTACTGCGCAGGCTTAGCCCCGGCTTCAGCCCGGCCCAGCAAACTGAAAGCGGCACCGCCCCACTTTTCCGACACCATGGCTAGGCCAGTGTCGGAGAAGTAAGCCGTTGCCGCTTCGGCCTTGATCAGGCAGATCTTATTCGAAAGCTTCGCCCGGAAGCGGATTTTCGCCTGCCAGGAAGCGGCGCAGATTGTCGATGAACAGCTCGGCAATGCGAACGTGACGGCCATCGCCATGCCCCGCTCCATGCGGGCTGAGCAGGATCTTGGGATGCGTCCACAGCGGGCTGTCGTCCATCCGCTCCTTGCGATAGAGCCAGGCTTCCTCGACCGTGTGCACATCGAGAATGGCATAGTCGAGATGGCCACTATCGAGCGCGGCGAGCAGGGCATCTTCGTCGACTTGCGCCGCGCGGGCGACATTGACGAAGACCGAGCCCGGCTTCATCTTGGCAAAGAATTCGGCATTGGCGACGCCCTTGGTTTCCGGCGTGCTGGGCATCGAGAATACCACGACGTCGGCGCGGCCGAGATTGTCGAGCACTTGCGAAGGTGCGATCATCTCGTCGAAGGGCTCGTTTCCGGTGGGATTGCGGCGGACGCCAATCGTGTGGGCGCCGAAAGCGCGGGCGCGTTGCGAAGTGCAGCTGCCAATCGAGCCTGCGCCATAGATCAGCCAGGTAGTCTTGTAGATTTCGCGGAAGTCATCGCGCGGATAGTCTTTTTCCAGACGCGACTGGCGGCGTTCTTCAGACCGGTGGAACCGTTCCAGCACCGTGCGCATGACGAATTCGGAAATCGAGATTGCCGTGACATGCGCTGTCGCCAGACGTGCGCCGCGCTTCAGGATGTCCTGCAGCAGGGGAATGTCAGTCCCCGCCCCGAGCGCCTGAACCATCTGCAAGTCCGGCGTTTCTTCAAGCAGGGCCTTGAACGTGCGGCGCAGCGGCCCACGCAGAGCTTCCAGCGTCAGCCAGACGATATTGGCTGGAACTTCCGAGGGAGCGATCTGCTTGCCATCGAGAATGGCAACTTCCGGGCTTTCGATAAGCGCATAGCGGACAGGAAAATTCGCCGCGTCAAACAGCGGTTTCCACTCGTCATAGGCAGTCTTGGCGATGACGACGCAAAGGTTGGACACAGTCGCTCCTCTCAATTTATCAGCATTCGGGCCGAACGCGTTGCGCTCGATATGTCATTGGCTCGGCTTGAGTCGAACCAGAAATTTCACAGCAAGCCATGTGTAAACTATCACAGCAGGCTATGCGTATTGTGATTATTGACGCAGCCCACGCGCGCGCGGAGTTTGCCACTAAAATCGCCGCACGCACATTCAGGAGTGACCACATTGGCTTACGAAACCATCCGCTACGAGGTGAGCGATGGCATTGCGACCATCACGCTCGATCGCGGCGACGGCCTGAATGCGATGAACAAGCAAATGATGAACGACCTGCTGGCCGTGTTCGACGAGACGGACAATGACGATGCCGTTCGCGCGGTTATCGTCACCGGCGCGGGCGAGCGGGCATTCTGCGTGGGCGCAGACCTTTCTTCGGGCGCCGACACGTTCGACTTTGGCGAAGATGCAGCCTGGACTGACGACGGCTCGCCCGTTCGCGCCGATGGCACGGTCGATTATTCGCACCCTGGCCTGCGCGATGGCGGCGGCTTGATTGCCCTGCGGATATTCAACTCGCGCAAGCCGATTATTGCTGCTTTCAACGGGGTTGCCGCGGGCGTTGGCACGACGATGTCGCTGCCGATGGATTTTCGCCTCGCCAGCACCAAGGCGCGTTTCGGGCTGGTCTTCGCGCGGCGCGGGATTGTTCCGGAGTCGGCGGCCGCATGGTTCCTGCCGCGTCTGGTCGGCATCGGCAAGGCGCTGGAATGGTGCTATTCGGGCCGCGTTTTCCCGGCGGACGAAGCGTATTCGGCGGGCCTCCTGCACTCCGTCCATGAACCCGAAGCACTGCTGCCCGCCGCCCGCGCGCTGGCGCACGAGCTGACTGATCATGGATCCCCGGTATCGATCGCGATGACCCGGCGCATGCTGTGGGCCGGCCTTGCCCAGCAGCATCCGATGGAAGCGCACCAGATTGACAGTCGCGGGGTGTGGATCCGCGGCAAGTCCGCCGATGCTACTGAGGGCGTCGCCAGTTTTCTGGAAAAGCGGGATGCCGTGTTCCCGGACAAAGTCAGCGAAAAGTGGGGCGAATTCGAAGCTTTCTTCGACGAGCCTCAATACCGCTGATTTGCCGAGCTGGCGTCAGCAGTTCACAGCATCGCCTTCGATCAGCGGAGCCGCTTCATCGGCAACCATTTCCTGCGCCAGCCGCCATAGCCGCTCCGCCGAGCTGGAAAGCACCCGGCGATATCGTATGAGGCTGAGATTGAGATGCGGGCGGGGGCCTATGATCGGCAGTTTCACGAATGTGTCCGGTATCCGGTCGACCTCGGTAAAGCAAACCATGGCTGCACGCTCACGCTCAGCCACATCAAAGACATAGCGACGCCCTTCCGGGACAAACCGAAATGCGGCGCCCACTTCCTCGACCCATGACCAGGCGCGCTGGTGGGCTTCCGCCTTGATGTTCTTGAGCCCAAGCGCAACTGTCTGCCCAGTGAGGTCGGCCAGCGCGATTGCTTCCTGCCGGGCTATCGGCCACTCCTTGGGCACTGCGATCGTCATCTCGATATTCTCGAGCACGCAAACATCGACGTCAGTGACTTCCACCGGCCCATAGCAGATGCCAAAATCGAATGAGCCATCCATGACTTTTTCGATGACCTCGGGCGTGAACTGGCACGCCTCGCACTGCAGATCAGTGTTGGGCCGCAAATCGCTGAAGCGGGAGAGCAGCTTGCGCCGGCTGGGCACAGAAAAACTCGAATAGCTGACGCCCACACGCACTTCGTGCCGCCGACGCTGGGCGATTTCCTCCGCCCGTTTGCAAAGGTTGCCCGCTGCCTCGGCAATCGCGCGCGATGCTTCATAGAACTCGCGCCCCTCGGGAGTCAGCATGATCCCCGTCCTGCTTCGGTCAAATAATGTGAAGCCGATCTGGTCCTCAAGCTGCATTATCTGGCGCGAGAGCCAGGACTGATCGACTTCCAGCAAAGCCGCCGACTTGGTGAACGAGAGGTTCTCCGCCACTGACACGAAGCGCAGAACGCGGGTGAAATCCAGGCTCATTTCCCCTCCACCCCGACTAGATGCAACATGGCAAAGCTGACTGGCGAGACGGCCGCTTGTCAAGCGCGATGCAAGACAGAACGTCGCGGCGCATCAGCGTCCCTTCCAGTCGGGCGGGCGCTTTTCACTGAAGGCCAGCGGGCCTTCCTTGAAGTCCTGCGACGCTGTGTTGCGATCAACCGATGGATGGTGGAGCTGGGCCCTCATGGCTTCGGCCAGAGTCGGCTGCTCCATCGCGCGGAGCACCGACTCGCGGGCTCCGCGCACTGCCAGCGGAGCCAGTTGGGCGATCTCTTCCGCCCGGGCGAGCGCCGCTGCAGCGAGGTCATCGTCTGGTACCACATCTGCCACGAAGCCAAGACTCAGCGCTTCCGGGGCACTCACGACCCGCGCCGTGAGAGCAATGTCCATGGCCCGCTTTTCACCCACTGCGCGCACGAGGCGCAGGATGCCGCCGCCGAGTGCGACCAGCCCGCGGCGCGGCTCGGGCAAGCAGAAGCGCGCGGTCTCGCAGGCAACGATGATGTCGCAGGCCAAGGCAAGCTCGAACCCGCCGCCGTAGGCCAGGCCGTTGACCGCGGCGATGACTGGCTTTTCCAGGTCGAAGCGGCGTGTCAGCCCGCCAAAGCCCGTTTTCGGGCGGCCGGCAGACATGCCGTCGCGGGCAAGCGCCTTTAGGTCGCCGCCGGCACAGAATGCGTGGTTACCCGAACCAGTCAGAACAGCGACCCATTGCTCAGGATCAGCGGCAAAGCCATCGAACACCGCTGCCAGTTCGAACTGGGCGGCAGCGTCCAGCGCATTGGCAGAAGCCGGACGATCGATGGTGATCCGCGTTATGCGGCCCAATCGTTCCACACGGATGCAGCCAGTTTCCATCTCGGCTCAGCCCAGCGCGCCGATTTGGCGAAGGCGCGCTATTTCGTCTTCGTCCAATCCGAAACTGCTCGTCAGGATTTCATCGGTATTCTCACCCAGCAGCGGCGGTCGGCGGCGATAGGATACCGGCGATTCGGAGAGCCTGAGCGGGCTCGCGATGCCCTTGATCTGCTGCCCGGGCTCGCAAGGGTTATCGATGGGAATGACGATATCCCGCGCAATCACTTGCGGATGGCTGAAGACTTCGGGATAATCCGACACGGGGCCGCACGGCACACCTACTTCCGTCAGCCTGTCGATGAATTCCTGGCGCTTCCACTTCACCATCGCCGCTACCGTGAGCGCATTCCACGCGTGACGGTTTGCAAAGCGCAGCTGATTGTTGATGAAGCGCGGGTCCTTGATCAGTTCGGGCAAGCCGAGCACTTCGCAAAGCGCCGTATAGTGCGCATTGGTGCCCGCCGAGATATAGACCGGGCCGTCGGCACAGTGGAACATACCCGCCGGATGCCCGCCATTGCCGGCACTTCCAGTCCGCTGCGGCGCCTTGCCCGAAGTGAGGTATGACTGCGCGAGCGAGGATTGGAGCGAAATCACTGTGTCGAGCAAGGTCGCATCGATCTGCTGGCCCTTGCCCGTCCGGTTGCGATATTCGAGCGCGGCCAGAATGCCGATCGCGGCGACATAGCCAGTCGCCACATCGACCAGACTGGGGCCGGGCTTGACCGGGCCGGCGCCTGGCGTTCCATCTTCGTTGCCCGTCACGCTCATCAAACCGCCAAGCGCCTGGAACAGGCCATCATAGCCGGGCCGGTCCCGATAAGGGCCGTCCTGACCGAAGCCGGTCACCGAGCAGTAGATCAGGCGCGGATTGGCTTCATGCAGGCTGGCATAATCGAGCCCGTAACGCGCAAGCTTCCCGGGCAGGAAATTCTCGATCAGAACGTCGCTGTCCATGGCCATCCGGCGCACCAGGGCCGCGCCTTCCGGTTGGGACATATCGATGGCGATCGAACGCTTGTTGCGATTGGCGACGAAATACATCGACGCCGGTGCCTCGCCGCCGCCGGGCAGCTTGGGCAATATGCCCATCGAGCGCGCATCATCGCCACGCCCGGGACGCTCGATCTTGATCACGTCCGCGCCGAGATCACCGAGGATTTGCCCGGCCCAAGGTGCCGCGAGGACCCGGCCAAGATCAAGCACGCGCAGGCCCGCGAGCGCACCCTGGACAGGCGCGTTGTCCGCCGCTTCTCGCGCCGCCTGATCGCAAGTCTCAACCTTCATGTCGCATCCGTTGTTCACTTTTCTCCCTGGTCGGGGCGGGCACCAGAAAGATCCGGCGCCGCCCCTCTTGGTCAGTATGTGTACTGCAGCCTGATACCGAACGTACGCGGACGCGAATCGACCGTGAAGTCGGAAGTCGCCGAATTCGAGACTGTCAGAGCATGGCGCTCGTCGGTCAGATTGTCGACGAAACCGGTAACAGAGAAATGATCGCCCGGCGCTGACCATTTCACACTTGCGCCAATGGTCGTGTAGGCATCGGTATAAATGCGGTTGGCAAACTCCGAATAAAACCGGCTGGTGTGATAGAGATTGCCCGCGAAGCGCAGCGAACTCTCACCAATCGGCACGGTGTAGTCGGCGCGAAGATTGACTGTCCAGTCGGGTGCCTTGGGAAGCGCCTTGCCGGAAGCATCGATGAAGCTGCTTGAATTGCCGGTCTGCACGGTGCGGCCGCCCACCACGGCTGTCGTCGGATTCAGCACTTGCGCGCCGGGGAATTCAGAAAAGCGAGCGTGCGTGTAAGCCACCGAAGCCGAGAGGTTCAGTTGCCGCGTTACGGCTGCATCAAGTTGTGCCTCGAGCCCATAGCTCTCGGCTCTGGCGGCGTTTTGCAGCACGGTCAGATTGGTAGTGGCATTGCGCGCACTGACCTGCAGATCGCGGTAGTCATAGTAAAAGCCTGACAGGTTGAAACGCAGCTGGGAGTTCGGCTCCGTCTTGAGGCCCAGTTCGTAGGCGTGAAGTTTCTCGGGATTTACCGGCACCAGCGGCAACGTTGTCGAAGATGTGTTGTATACGCCGCTCTTGAAGCCCTTTGAATAACTCGCATAAATGCGCGCACGCGGGCTCAACTCATACGTAATTGAAAAGCGTGGTGAAAAGTCGGTGAAGCGGCGCGAATCCGATCCGACGAAAGCGCCGCCCCGCAGCGTATAAATCGAGCGCACTTCGTTGCTGTAACGCACTCCAGCGCTCACTGTCAGGGGGTCGGACAGCTTGTAGGACGTATCGACGAACAGCGCGAAAGCTTCCGAACGCTGGGTCGCGTTGGTCGGCGGGTTTGCGACTGCGCCATTGAAGGTTGTGATGTCGCAGTAGCAGGCCTTGCCATTGAAATAGAAAGCTCCGGCTAGCCATTTGAAACGAGTGTTGCCACTCGAGGCGAGACGTAGCTCGCCGGTGATGGTGCGATCGTCGACCCCCACTTCGTTGCGCGAAAGCACGCGCGGCGTGGCATCGGAATCAGTCTGAGAATAGGAGCGGGTTTTCTGCCATGACGCCATGGCAGTCAGTTCGGCAAAGCCTAGTCCCTGGCGCCATTGTCCGCTGACGCCGCGCGTGTTGTAATACTGTACGGGGGCAACATCATTGGCCGTCTGGTATGGCTGGGAGACAATAAGCACCGGCGGATTAGCCAGGTTTCCGGCCGTATTTCCATTCAGCGGCCGGGTCGAAACCGGCGTGGGATCATCCGATTCCGTATAAAATCCTATCAGCTTGATGTCGCCGTCCGAACCCAGATCGAACTTGAGCTTGCCGCGAATTGCAGTCGTGCTCGAAGGGTTCGCCTTGCCGCCGCGCAGCACGTCGTCGATGTAACCATCGTCCTCGCCGTGAAACACCGAGAGATTGACTCCGGCGCGCTCACCGAGCGGGGCAGAGACATAGAGCTCGCCCTGCATCATGTTGAAAGTGCCATAGGCGGCCGAAGCCTTCAGCGCGAAATCGCTGCCGGGATCGAGCGTAAGGATATTGATCGCGCCGCCCATGGCATTGCGGCCAAACAGAGTGCCTTGCGGGCCTTTCAGAACTTCGATGCGCTTGATGTTGGCCAGCTGGAAGGCATTGGCATGCTGCACCGGCTGATAGATGCCATCGACATAGATCGGCACCGTGCCTTCATCGCCCGGCGCCACGCCGCGCCCGCCGACGCCGCGGATCGTCGGCTGGATCACGATTGACTGCTGCGAGAAGACGAGGCCGGGTGCCAGCTGGGTGAGATCGCGCGAGGTGGTCAGGCCGGCCACTTCCAGTGCCTCGCCCGTTGCCGCAGTGATCGTCGCGGGCACGGCCTGAAGTCGCTCTTCGCGCTTTTGCGCAGTGACGATGATCTCGCCAAGCTGCGGACCTTCGCTTGCTTCCTGCGCGAAGGCAGCCGTCGACGCGGCTGCCGCCAGCGCGGCGGGCGCGGCAGAGAGTGCCAGCTTCAAAAGTGTCTTATTCATGTTCTGCTCCCATCTCATTCTTCAGGCTTTTTATGTGTCGGCTTTAAACAAGGGCGCGAGCGATGCTTCGTCCGTCTCGGTGATGATGCGCCGCAGCTCGCCCAGCGATGACCACAGGCACAGGAAGGCCGCCGGCAGACAAAAGCCGAGCGTGACGGCCAGGCTCTTGCCGATTGCCGCTTCCGAGCCAAAAACAGTGTCTGTCAGAAAGCCGACCACCACCGGCCCGATGGCGCCGCCAGTGAAATTGAAGGCGAACAGCAGTCCGGCAAAGATCCTGCCGCGCAGTGGCGCGGGCACGACGATGCTGAGCACGGCATTGACGTAGAACGTATAGGGGATGACCACGATTTGCAGCACGGCATACATGCCCAGAAACACGCGTGCATCGGGCATGAAGAAGGCCGCAATCGCAATTGGCACCGCGCCGATGAGCAACCAGCAATAGAAGCGCACATGCGCATCGCGCATGCCGCGGCCATAAAGCCAGTCGACCAGCGCGCCTTTGACCACGACCGTGACGGCTGCCAGCAAGCTGATGATCCCGAGCGCCGTGCCATATTCAGTCGGCGTCCAGCCATAGGTTCGCGATATGAATGTGGGCACCCACAAGGTCAGCGCACTGGGGCAGACCGAAATGAATGTGAAACCAAGCGCAATCAGCCCCATAAGGCGTTTGCGCTGGCGCAGGAACGGAAGCAGCGCCTCCTGCGGACCAGACTCGTCGCGGACGATAATCCGCTTAGGCAGGCGAAAGGTGAAAAGCAGGAACACCAGCAAAAAAGACGGTAGCCCCGCCAGCACCAGGACCATTTGCCAGGGCGCCAGCACCAGTGCGCCAATTGCGAAAGCACCATGCGCCGTTGCCCAGACAATAAGTGCCCCGCCGACAACAAATGCCAGCGCCGATCCCGCTTTCACGGCTGTCTGAAAAATGGCGAAAGCCAGCGTCAGCCGGTTTTGCGGGAAACTGTCGGAAATCAGGGCATAGGCCGATGGCGTCAGGGCAGCTTCGCCCACGCCAACGAAGATGCGCGATGTGAAAAGGCCCACAAAGCTGCGCACCAGGCCCGCACCCATTGTCGCAAACGACCAGATGGTCACGCCAGCCACAATCACCGAACGCCGGGAAAAACGATCTGCCGCCCAGCCGAAGGGCAATGTGGCAAGTGAATAGGAAATGGCGAAAGCCGGCCCGAGCATCAGGCCGATCTGGAAATCCGAGAGGTTGAGGTCGGCCTTGATCGGCTCGACCAGCATGGTGACGATGTACCGCTCAAGAAACGAAACAGCGTAAAGGATCCAGAGGACGGCCAGCATCCACCAGGTGCCCAGATATACTCCAAATGCATGCCGGCGAGCTGGCGCGTCCGTCACGCCACGCTCGCCGGTATACAGTCAGGGGCCGCGCCCATAATCACCAGAAATCCTCCCACTCGCCTTAATTCTCGTTTTCAGTCGAGTGGGGCTTGCGGGACACTTCCGTCAATCGTCATGCTCACCGGCAGTCATGCTTGGTGCGCATACGGTGCGGCAGGGGCGGCCGAAGTCCTGTCAGGCGGGTACGCAGCCGGCCACCATCCAGGCGTCCTCACGGAACTGCTCCCTGATTTCGGCAAAGCGCTGCTCGCCCTCAGCTGGCTGCAGATATTGTCCGCGCTTGTCGAAGTGGGCAATCAGTTCCGGATCGACCGCCGGTCCGGGGCCGAGGATTTCCTCAACCGTAGGGCCAACCTTGTCGGCGATCGCATCGAGCGCCGCGCCATCGAGATTGAGCGCGCGGATGGCATTCTCGCTGAGAATCGCGCGGACTTCGTTTTCCGGGACACCGGTAAGCAGATCGCGCAACCACTGCTTGGTGTTTGGCCAGGTGCCTTCCGGGTGCGGATAGTCGCGCCCGAAGGTTACCGTTTCGATCCCGACGGCATGACGCATCTCAATCTCGCACTTGCGCGGGAAAGACATGCTGGTGACGCCATTGGTCGCCCAATATTCGCTCGGAAGACGCTTTGCGGGAATTTCGTCACGGCGGAGCTTAAACTCCTCGTCAAGGCAGCGCAGCGTGCCGGGCATCCAGTCGATATAAATCTCGTTCAGCACCAGCTTCAACTTGGGGAAGCGATCGAAAACACCGCTCATCATCAGCTGCCACATCGAACGGCGCGGCTTCATAGCTTCGAAGACGCCATTGTCGCCATGCAACGGGCTGACATAGATGTCGCACAGGTCACGGTAATTGCTGCCGTCCGCATTCAGGGCTTTGCCTACCTGCATCAAGGCATGCCCTGTCGCACCTTGAGGATCGCCGTGTCCGGCATGCACCCAAAGGGCAATGTTCCGCTCTTCACAGCGCGCCCAGAACGGATCCCAATAGGGGTCATATAGCTCCGGCTCGCCTGGGTAAGTCACGAAGCCAGGCATGGAAGTAGCGCGGAAACCGCGATCTGCGCACCAGTCCAGCTCGGCCAGCATTTCCTTCATGCTGGGCCACGGAGCGTGACCGATGATCGCCACCGGGATCAGACGATCCTTGGCGAAGCCGAACGAGTCATGCATCCAGCGGTGATAGGCACGCACCCCCGCGTTGCAGACATCCTTGGGATAATGACAGTTCGACGACATGAAGAACATGCCGGTCTGGCGCGGGTCGCCATCGAAAGCGAACTCGGCGGCAATGCCTTCGCGGTCCATTTCCGCCAGACGGATATGAGGATCACCCCAGCCATCAGCGCCGCCGGCGCGATAGGCACCATCGGGATCGATCAATTCAAGATCGGCGGGGCCATGCGTATGGTTGAGGTGCAGGTTCATCATCGGGCGAATGGTCGCATTCTCTTCCGAGAGCCTGGGAAGATATTGGTGAAACTGCGGATCGAGGTATTTCTCCCAAGCCGATTCCGGCATCTGAGCATGACCATCGAGCGAAATGATAGTGAGCTTCTTTGACATGGCTTTCTCCCGTTTTTTATCCGAGTCGCGCTTTGCCTATACGGCGCTGCTGACATATAAATGTCACATCCGGACACCTGTGTCCACATAAATCCATTGTTCAAGCGGCGCCCTGTCGCCAAGGATGCTGCCGCCCATTCACGTGCGAAGGAAACTCCCGACCTTGTCCACGATCGCCACCCCAAAACTGCTGACCAGACGCGACGCGCGCGAGCGCCGCGAGCGACTGATCGAGGCCGCAGCGAAGGTGTTCATGAAGGAAGGTTTCGATGCGCCGCTTGAACGCGTGGCGGACGAAGCGAACGTGGGACGCGGAACGCTATATCGCAATTTTCCCGACCGACAGGCGATCGCCCTGGCAGTCCTGCAGACCTACCTCGACGACCTATCCGACAAGATCCAGCAATGCGGCGATTCCGATGACGCGCTGTTTGTCGGCATCAGAGCGCTGGCAAACCTGACCATTGCCAGCAATGGCTTCCAGAAAGCGCTACCAATCAGACGCCAGTCACCCGAATACATCCGTAGCGTTCGCGCGGGTATCGAGACAATCCTGGCCAAGCCGCTTGAGCGCGCCAAATCCGCAGGCCTCATCCGCCAAGACTTTCCGATGGAAGATATCCACTATCTGCCACTGATGCTCGCAGCCGGCGGCCTATCGCCGCAGGACGGCGATACCGAAGCCGGCATGCGGCGGGCTTTCGATCTGATGGCGCACGGGTTTGCCCCCGCCAGTTGAGGCGGGGGAACCGGGTTTGGGATTCAGGCCAGCTTGGCGACTTCGTGGGCAAACATGCGGTCGATGTCTTCCTCGGCCGGGCGCGGCAGTTCGACCGGCGCATCGCGGGTGGGCAGCAGGACGACGGCATTGCCCGGCGTCACGATCGTTCCGGCGTTGTTTTCGACCCAGACCTGCAGGTGAACCTCGTTGCGGCCCTCTTCCTGCTTCTTGTCGGTAACCTTGCCCTTGATCCAGTAGGTATCGCCCAGATAGACGAATTTGCGGTGCTGGCAGCTCATCTTCCAAAGCCAGCCATCGTCGCCCATCCAGTTGGTGAGCAGATTGGTGAGGAAAGTTTCGCGCAGCCCGCCGTAGTCGTAGGGCAGCGGAATGCCGAGTTCGTTGGCCCAGTCCTTTTCCCAGTGCAGGCGCTGTGCAGTGTCGGGCACGTTCATCGGATTGCGGGTGTAGAAACCGGGCACTTTCTTGCGGATCTTCCAGGCTTCGCGGAAAGCGCCGGGAGGCGTCAACTGCATGCCCCAGCCGATGTGCCAGACGATCAGGTCGCTGACCTTGAGCGGGCCGCGCACGATGGTCTGCAATTCCTCGCCGACTTCAACGTCCTCGAAATAGCGGGTTTCCGCACCGCGCAACGTTTCGGCCTCATAGAACGAGTCGATCCGCTCGATTTCATCGTCGGTGTAGGGCTTGGGAAGGTCATATTCCTTCTTGCGCTCCTTCGAGGCATGGCGCTCGACCCGGATCCACGAACCGCGCTGGATCGCCACCAGTTCGTCGTTCTGGTTGCGGAAGATATAGCCCTGCGTTTCAGTGACCGAGCGGCCGCCGAACGATGAGTTTTCATTGACCTGCACGCCGACCAGCGCCGAGCGGCGCTTCAGCGTGTCGCCCAGCCGTTGCGGACGCCACCATTCGAACGACATTTCCGCCTGATAGGAGCCCAGGCCGACCAGCGGATCGCCCTTGAGCAGTGCCTTGTTCTCCGGCGTGAGCTGCGCAGCGTCCTGCTCACCCATGGTGTAGATGAAACTAGGCGGCGCGATCGGCCCGCCCCAGCGGGTGTTCTTGCCATATTCGGGATTGCACCACAGCGGATTGCCGTCGCCATAGCCATTGGCGAAGTGACGCAGGCCATCGATGCTGACCTCGTAGTTATGGGGCAGCGTGGGTTTGTTGTACTGCACGCCAACGCGCTGACGCAGGCGGGCAATGCCCTCCTCGGTCAGGATGCCGTAAGTGGAGTCTTTCTTTTCAGCCGTTTGCGTTGCCATCGTGCGAAACCATTCGTTCCTAGAGCCTGCGCCGGGGATCCGGCATTGCCAGCCCTATAGGCGCAATCCATCCAATGCGCTAGCGATTTGGACTCATTGGCTCATGCGTGGGACTTCAGGCTGGCACCCCGAACAGAGCCTTCAGGTCCGGCTGGCTGACTTTCATCGACGGCGTGCGCGGCAACTCTGCAAGGCAGAGGAACTTGACCGGCACCTGATAGGCCAGCAGCCGTTCCTTGAGGAAGGCGGACAGCTCGTCATCAGATGGTTGGCTTGCCCCGCGCTTCAGCACGTAGGCCGCTGCCGGAACTTGCCCCAGCCGCTCATCGGGCAGGCCGACCACGCTGGCTTCCAGAATCGCCGGATGGGTTTCCATCGCGCGCACCACGTCATCGGGCTGAACCTTGAATCCGCCGCGGATGATCGCGTTGTCATGACGACCCTTGATCCACAGGAAGTTGTCGGCATCCAGCACGGCGAGGTCAGAAGTGCGCACCCATGAACTGGCATCGCCCAATTGGGCAGAGCGCAGTTCGAGCAGCCCAGTCTCACCAAACGGCAATTCCGCGCCGGTTTCCGGATCGACGATGCGCGCCGAAATGCCCCGGTTGAGCTTGCCGACCGCGCCCTTCTTCTGCTGATGGAATTCCTTGAAGTCTGCGAGCGTCCAGCCCGCCACGCCGCCGGCAAATTCGGTTGCGCCATAGTTCTGCAGCAACGGCAGCCCATAGCGTTCCCACAGATCGTCGGCGAGACGCGGGTCGACCGGCGCAGTGCCAGTGCGCAGTGTCAGCAGCGTGGCGAGGTCGTCCTTGGGCACGCCTGCATCGACGATCATGCGCAGGCCTGAAGGCGGCGCCCAGGCCACTTTCAACTGGTGGCGCTTCACCGCGCTGACCCATTCCTCGACATTGAAGCGCTCAAGCAGGCAGAACTGGCGGCCCGACGCTACGCAGTTGACTACATTGAACACGCCGCTGAGATGGGTGAACGGGCCGCAGACCAGCAAAACGCCGCGCCGCAGCCGCGGCGGCTCGCCCGGACCGCGGCCTTCGAACACGCCGGCCTCGTCTATGCCTTGCGCAAACGAAGTGGCCTTCAAGGGAATGCGCTTGGGCGTGCCAGTGGTTCCGCTCGAGAGCATTTCGATGGCAATGCCCGGCGATGAGCGGTTGAGGTCGGTGCCCGACACTGTGGCCAGGCCTTCGACGAGCGATACTTTCCCGCCTTCACCGTCCAGTACAATGCCCAGCGCGCCAATCGCGGACGCCGCCGCACGCACTGGTTCGCGCGCCCAATCACGCGCCATACCGATGACCACAGGCACCTTCTGCGAGGCAATGTCACCGGCGAGCCGCTCATCGGGCAATTGCGCGTTCAACGTAACGATGCAGCGGTCCGAAGCGACGATCTCCAGCAAAGTGGCTGCCGTGAGCACGTGGTTGCGCATCATCACGCCGACGCGCGTCCCAGCCGGCAGGCCCGCGCTTTCGAGAAGGGCATCGACTTCCGCCATGATTGCGGAAAGTTCGCCCCAGCTGGTCCATTTCTGTTCGAATTCTATCGCGGGCGCCGCCGGATCGAGCGCGAGGACGGCGTGAATCTGTTCGGAAAGCGTGCTCATTTTTATCCCTGTACTGGACTCTGGATTATTGCGGCTTGAAATCCTGGGCCTGATCGACCAGCCGCGCGGCATCAGCCATGTCGGGTATCTGACAAGCGGCGATATATTCGCGGCGCAGGCGCAGAATCAATTCGCCCGCAGGCGGGATATCCTCGATCAGCTCGACCCCCTGCCCCGCGCTCCAGATCGTCACCCAGGGCCGCGCGCCCTCAGGCAGAAGTGGCCGATCCGCACCAGGCGGCGTGCCGGGAAGATTGTCCGGATCCATGCCATTGCGCACCAGCGATGGCTTGAGCCAGTTGGCCGCGCCGCCGGCGACGTCCGGCGTAAAAATCAGATCGTTCGCCGCGCTCGATACCAGCATTTGCTTGTATTCCTCGTGCGCGTTCGATTCCTGCGTGGCGATGAAGCGCGTGCCAAGATAGGCGAGGTCCGCGCCAAGGATTTCCGCCGCACGGATTGCCGCGCCCGTGCTGATGCAGCCCGCCATGATGATTGTGCCATCGAACATCGTGCGCACTTTCGGCACGAAAGCCAAATGGCTGATCAGCCCGGAATGGCCGCCGCCCCCCGAACCGATGCAAGTCAGCCCGTCAGCCTTTGCCTCGATCGCTTTCTCGGCGAAGCGGATATTCGTGACGTCATGATAAACCTTACCGCCCCATTCGTGCACCCGGCGAATCAGCTCGGTGGGATCGCCCATCGCGCTGATGATGATTTCGACGCCGTGCTTGCGGCAAACGGCGAGGTGTTCAGCCATCTGGTCGCCGGGCAGGCGGGAAAGATTGACTGCCACCGGGCCGATACGGGCGCCCGGATTTTCTCCGGCATGGACTTTGAGTGCCTCGCTGATTTGTTCCAGCCATTTCTCGAAAGTTTCGAAATCCTTGGCATTCTGACGTGGCAGGGCGCCGACGAGGCCGCCCTTGCAGGCTTCGCGGACCAGCGCCGGGCTGGAGACCCGGAACATCGGCGCGCAGACGGCCGGAAGGACGAGGCGGGAACGCAGACTGGGATCGAGGCTCATTCAGACACTCATGCTTAGATGTAACGGTGCCAAGGCGCGAAGGCGGGCGATGGCCCTTGCCGCCATGCCCGCCTGTTGCAAGGTCTGCAAGTCAGCCAGTCGCCACTGGCTGAAATTCAGTTATGATCAGACAACCGCGCTCAGCAACCGCTGTGACTGCGGCGCGATCAGCCCATCGGTGCGACCGCGGAAGAACAGCTCGTTGGCGCGTTCCTCGCTCATGTCCTCGATCTGGCTAAACCCGGCATTTTTCACCAGCGCGTACATTTCATCCGGCGTGTAATAGGTGAGGCCGCCCACCATCGACATCAGATTTTCCCTGACGCTGTCTGCGTGCGCGTTGCCTTCGACATAGGTGAAAACGATCTCGCTGCCCTTGGGCCGCGCGGCAGTCCACTCGAGCGTAGCCTTGGTCGCCTCCACCGTGATATATTGCGTAACACCGAGCCAAGAGACGAAGCAGGGCGCATCAGGATTGAAATCGCTAGCTGCCAGAGCCTGTGGCAAAGTCGTCACTTCGAAGTCGCAAGGCACATAACGAAGTTGTGACGGCTCCTTCAGGCCCAGTTCGGCGACTTTCTGGCGCTTCCAATCCTGAATTGGCGGGTCGTCGACTTCGAAGACAAGCAGGTCACCCAGCGCCTCGCCCATGCGCAAGGCATAGGAATCAAGCCCGGCACCGAGCACGACATACTGGTTCAAGCGGCTGCGCGCGGCGGCGAGGCGATCCTCAGTGAAACGGCTGCGGACAATGCAGGTGCTCGCACTGGCGGCCGGCACGCTGTCAATCATCGAGTGGATATTTTCTCTTGAAATGCCCGAGAGTCCCTCAGCCAGATCATCGCTGAATATCTTGGGCTCGGCGCCATAGAGATAATGCGCTGCGCGAAGGGCGGCTGAACGGCGCGCCGTCTCGTGAACGCTCGAGCGCTCCTTGGTGTCTGCCACAGATGTCAATTTCAGGACCTTTCAGTTTGCTCCAGGCCGCCTGCACCGTCGGGGCGCACTGTTCCAGCCGCTGGCTTCTTCGCCTTCCGTCATAGATCGATTCGCCCCGGCGGCAAACGCGACAATGCTATTGCCTCATGCGTCGATCCCCTGACGCGCACTCTGCCAAGGCGCATCAAACCCGCAAGGAACCGTCGCTTTGCCGAAGTTGGTTGATTTTCTGTCAGTCCACTGGCAGAATTTTGGGAGCATCGAATTCGCCGTGCCTCCGGCATATCCGGGTCGCATTCAAGGCGGAACATGAGAGGGATGAAATGAGCACGCAAACCCTGGAAAGTCCTGCATCGACCATCAACCCCGGCCGCGATGATCGCAAGACCGCCGAATCGATCAAGACCGGCCTGACGCCTTTCAAGGGCGCGAGAATCACCAAGAACTTCAAGTTTGCGCGCGAAGTGCTGCGCTCGCCCGCCATGCGGCAGGCATCGAGCGCCTCGGACCAGATGGATTATTCAAAGCCGGATGAGATTTCATTCTTCTTCCTGCACGGCGATGCCCACAAGAAACGCCGCGCTTCCGTCGCCCCCTATTTTACGCCCAAGGCCATCGTCGACCGTTACATTCCGCTGATGCACCGCACGATGGACCGGGTGATCGCGGAGTTCCAGAAGGAAGGCAGGGGCAAGCTGGAGGATTACAGCCTTGAGCTCGCCTCCGACGTCACGATGGAAATCGTCGGCCTGACCAACACAGACAGCAAGGCGCTGACTCGCCGCATCAAGACAATCATGGATTCGAATAACAGCTTCGATAAGCGGCCACTCTTCCGCTTTATGCACGACAAAGTGTTCGGCTGGTTTCACAATGCCCTGCGCATGTACCGGGTTCTGGACTTGTGGAAGAAGGACATCGTTCCCGCGATGGAAGCTCGCCGCAAGGAACCGCGCAACGACGTGATGTCTTATATGGTGCAGAACAATTATTCGCAGAAGGGCATCATCATCGAGGTGCTGACCTATGCCGGGGCCGGCGTTTCGACGACCCGCGAATTCATGATCATGGCTGCATGGCACTTGCGCGACAATCCCGCGCTGGCCGAGCGCTTTCTCGCTGGAAACGAGGAAGACCAATTCGCCATCATCGAAGAAATCCTGCGGCTGGAACCGATTGCCGGATACCTCTATCGCAAGCCTGACGAAGACGTTGAAGGCACCAGCGAGGGTACGGTTCCCAAGGGTCAGCTTGTCGGCATCGACATTCGCGGGGTAAATTCCGATGAATCCGTCGTCGGCGAAAACCCTCTCGCGCTCGATCCCGACCGCGCACGCAAGCAGAAGATCGCCGGAACATGGGCCAGTTTCGGTGACGGCCCGCATCGCTGCCCAGGCGCGCAAGTCGCCCTGCATGAAACGCGCGTGTTTCTCGATCGCATGTTGCGCGTGCCAGGCTACAAGATGGTCAACGACCCCACAGTAACCTGGTCCATGTCGACTCAGGGTTACGAACTGCGCAATGCCATCATCACCTGTGACAAGGTCTGAAGCGGCGGCGACAAGCCGGGGCAGTTGGTAGTCTGAGAGGAGCGCGCGGGTGGCAGTCATTGACAGTCAGGTTCATGTCTATGAAGCCGATACGCCCGAGCGCCCCTGGGTCCAGAAGATCACCGGCCCCAAGCATGTAACCGGGGAAGAACAGATCGCCGCCATGGATGCCTTGGGCATCGATGGCGCGATCATCGTTTCGACTTACATGACCTACCGCTTTGACAGCAGCTATGCCGAGCAGGTCCACGCGCAGTTTCCGGACAGGTTCGCGCTGGTGAAGCCGGTCGATTCCGCCGATCCCGCAGTCACTGAAATCATGCAGGAATGGAAACGACAGCCCGGCGCCGTCGGGGTTCGCATGATGCTGGCATTTGCCGACACCACCGATCCGGCCGATCCGGGGCTCAACCGGGTGCTCAGCGAAGGAGCGCGCCTTGGGTTTCCGGTCAATGTCTTTGCCACCCGCCACCTCGACGCCGCCTATGACCTGGTCGCGCGAAACCCCGACACAGTGATCGTCATCGATCACGTCGGCCTGCCGCAGACCTACTTGCGCGAAAACGAGGACGTCTGGATCGACTTGCCCAAAGTGCTCCGCATTGCCGAGCTGCCCAACGCCCGGATCAAGCTCACCGGCGCGGGCACCATGTCAAGCCAGCCCTATCCTTTTGAGGATTTGTGGGACCGCCTTCTACCGATCATCGATGCATTCGGCACCGAGCGCTGCATGTGGGGCACGGACTGGACTCGCGCCCTCAAATACCTGAATTACGAACAGGCCGTGGAATATTTTCGCACCAGCCCCCGCCTATCGGACAGTGACCGCGCCATGCTGATGGGCGGGTCGACTGAAAAAATTTATGGCTGGGCGCCCACGGGCCGGGCTCCGGTTGCCGCATCTCACGGATTGGACTGAACATGGTTGGAATGGACCTGAGCGGCAAGGTCGCGCTCGTTTGCGGTGCGGGCGGCGGCGGCCTGGGCACTGCGGTCAGCCACATTCTAGCTGGTGCTGGCGCCGATCTCGTCGCGGTTGATCAGAATGAAGACCTCGTGGCCGCAACGAAAGCGGAAACCGAGGCGCTCGGCATCACCTGCCACACCATTGCTGCCAACCTGATGGATGCCGATGTCGCCGCCGCGCTGGTTGGCAAGGCACTCGGTCTTGCCGGACGGATCGATATCGTTGTCAATGTCGCGGGCGGCACGCGCTTCAGCCAGTGGTCGCCGATCGAGGAAACACCCGACCAGGTGCTGCGCGATGTCATGGCGCTCAACCTCAACTATGTTTTTCGCGTCTGCGCCGATGCCGCGCGTCACATGATTGCCGAGGGCCGCGGCGGCGCGATGGTCAATCTGGCCTCGATCGCGGCGCTTCACAGCGCCCCGTTCCACGGCCCTTACGGTATGGCCAAGCGCGGGGTGATGGCGATGGGCGAGACCATGGCGCTCGAATGGGCGCGTTACGGTATCCGGGTGAACACCGTTGCGCCCGGCGGCGTGGCAACCCCGCGCGCGTCGCAGCTAAACAGGGGCGATGATTCGAAGGCTCAGGAAAAGTCGGCCGACGGCCTGCGCCGCATGCAGCCGGACGAGATCGCGGGAGCAGTCTTGTTCCTGGTCTCGGACCTGGCGTCCGGTGTTTCAGGCCAGACCCTGTTCGTCGATGGCGCCATGGGCTGCAAGAATCCGGCAGGCGGGGTGATCGAATATACGCGAGTGATGAATTCCGCGAAGGAAAATGCTGCTGCAGGCCTTCCCGGATAACTGACGGCGACTTCAAACTGGGAGATTTTGAAAATGAGTGAACTGCGCTTCGATGGCAAAGTGGCCATCATCACGGGGGCCGGACGCGGCGTCGGCCGCACCCATGCCATCGAAATGGCCAAGCGCGGCGCGAAAGTCGTCATCGTCGATCCCGGCGTGGCGCTCGACGGCTCTGGCTCTTCGTCAGCCCCCGCGCAGGAAGTGGTCGACGAGATCAAGGCCGCTGGCGGCGAAGCCGTCGCCTCGTTCGAGAAAGTCAACGATGTGGCAGGCGCTGGCCGCATGGTCGAACTGGCGCTCGACACTTTCGGCAAGCTCGACGTGCTGATCAACAATGCCGGCACCAGCGTGCCCGAACTGTTCGACATCCAGACGCTCGACCAGTTCCGCATGCTCAACGAAGTGCACTACCTTGGCACCGTCTATGTCACCAAGGCCGCCTGGCCGCACCTGACTAAATCCGGGGGCCGCCTGGTCAACACTATCTCGGAAGGTCCGCTGGGCATCCACGAACGCGGCACTGGCTACGGCGGCGCCAAGGCGGGCGTTATCGGCCTCACCCTGACGCTTGCTGCCGAAACCAAGTTCCACGGCGTCGCAGTCAACGGCTTTGCCCCGCGCATTGCCACGCGCCTTTCCGCGCCCGAAGTGTTGGCCCATGTCTATGACAAGCCGGTCGAAGCTTTCGAGAAGAACATGGCGATGTTCCCGCCGGAAAACGCATCGCCCGCCTGCCTCTATCTCGCCCACGAAAGCTGCCCGCTGAACGGCGTGCTGCTGGCCGCTGGCGGCGGCATGGTCATGCGCATGTCGATCATGGAAAATCCCGGCCTCAAGACCGACGATATGACAATGGAAAACATCGCGGCGAACGTGGACAAAATTCTCGACATGTCGAACGCATTCCAGTTCGGCGCGGGCGCGAATCCGTTCATGCCGGAGAAGATCACGGCCTAGAATCCGCGCGCTAAGCCGCCGCAGGTCGTCGAGAGCAGGAGATCGGCCGATGTCTGTTTCACGCAAACGCATCACTCAGGCAATGTCCGCTTTCGTGGCCACCTGCGCGGCAGGCGCACTTGCCGTCTATATCCTTGCGGCGCTCGAGGGCGTCAGCATGTCCGGATGGGCGATGGCGCGGATTGCGCCAATGCTGTCGCCCGATCTCCAAACCCCTGAGGGCGTTCGCAGCGCAGTTAAGGCGGATCGGACAAAAGGCCCAGGCAAGCCCTGGGATCAATGGCTCGAACTTGGCACTTTCAGTGATGAAGGCGCGGGGCAGCAGCGCCTGTTCCGCCTGAAGTCACATCGCGGCGGCAAGCTGCACCTGCTCTATCTACACGGCGGCGGCTATGTCCTCGATCTGAATGCGGCCCAATGGGCCTTCCCCGGCGGCTTGCTGGAGCGGCTGGGCGGCGAAGCGGTCGTTCCACTCTATCCGCTCGCTCCGGAGCACAGCTGGCGCGAGGGGCTGGATGCCGCACATCAGGCCTATATGGCCATGCTCACAATGCACCCGGGAGAGCCAATCGTCCTTGTCGGCGATTCGGCTGGCGGCGGGCTGGCACTGGTTCTCGCCCAGTCCCTGCGCGAGAGTGGAGCACTCCAACCAGCCGCCCTTGTGCTGTTTTCTCCGTCGCTCGATGTGAGCAAACCCGGCGATTCTGCAAGCTTCAGATCCGATGTGGGCAGGCTCTGGGCCAGGGATCTTGCGCCGCGCGATCCCCGAGTCAGCCCAATCTATGGCCAACTTTCCGACCTTCCGCCCACAATCGTATTTAGTGGCATGCGCGACCGGCTCGATGCCGATGCTGTTCGACTCAAGCGCATGGCACCCGAAATCGAGTTGCGCCGCTATCCCGGCATGGCCCATGTGTGGCCGGTAGCGCCAATCCCGGAAGGCAAGCGCGCGCTCGATGAAGCGGCCGAGTTCATTCGCACAAAGGCCCTCCTCCCCGCTGCGAACTGAAACCTTAACCCAGTTTGAGCTGGCCCACCGCGTCCACGAATGCCCGCACGTCGGCGTCGGGGAGCAGACCGAAACTGTACAGCGCCAATTCGCCAATGCCCGCATCGGCCGCCGCCTGAAGGCTTTGCCGCATCTGGTCTTCGCCCGCGCCGGCCAGCTGCGCGGCACTTGGCACCGACGGGTTGCGCACCGTCACATAAAGCGCGGAAAGCGGGCGCGGGTTTGGGCTCGCGGCATTGAGCGCCGCGACCAGGCGGTTGCCATCGGGATTCAGCACATTGCCATCGATCTGGCTCGCCGCGGAGATAAAGCCCTTGAGCAAGGCATCATCGCGCCCATTGCCCAGCAGCGCGCGGTAAGGCGTAATCGCGTTGCATGACACCCGCGCCGCATGGCCGACGCGCGCCGAAACTGCCTGCACGAGTTCGATCGAGGCGCGCACTTGGCTCTCCGCAAAGGCAGCCAGTTCCGCATCCGCCGAGAGTGCCGCCGCCCTGTCCCCGTCGCCCGGCACATTGGAAATTTCCGCCTCGATTGCGCTGACCACTCGCGCCTGCAAGGCCTGAACATCAATGCCGGCCGCGCGACCTCGCGTCTTGCAGCTGTCGCAGAAGCACAAGTTGGAGAGCGTGCGCGCCAGCGGCGACATGCTGACCAGATTGCGGGCGCGCAGCCAGTCCAGATCGAAATTGTGCGAAAGCACGCCTTCAAGCCGGAACAGGTCCACGCCGAACTGATCCTGCAGATCGGCGCAAAGCGCGACGATGTAGGCCCGCACGTCTTCATTGGCCGCACAGACTCCCGATCCGCTGCGGTCTCCCCACGGCATCACGCGCGCGCTGTCCGGATGGGCGTCGCGAATCCACGGCTGGAACAGGGTAATCGTCCAGCTGTTGAGCCCCAGCCCGATGCGGGCCGCCTCATCTGCGGTTTCGGGCCAGGCGCCGGCGACTTCGGGCGAATGGATGAGCGGCTTGATCCGGCCATAGCGCTCGGCGCGCGCAGGAAAGTAGACCGCACCGCGACCGTCGCTGAACAGGCTCAGCCCCCCGCGCGACGAGAAGGCATCGATCGGGTGGTAGGCCGATGCAAGATCGATGGCCTTGAAGCCGAAACCGGCAATTTCGCCCAGCGTGCGTTTCACGCCCAGTCTGGCGAGGTCCCAGGGATAGAGATAAGTCGTCGTGCGCATGGTATTCTCCCGAATGGTCAGGCGGCGATTCGCATCTTTCGCCTTGGCTGCGTTCGACAGCGCGAGCGGGGGCCCCAGCAATCCGGCGAGGGTTACGGCCAAAACGCGCCGCCGATTGAGGCTATGCGGGGCGCAGTCCTGTTCGCTGCTCTGCCCCATGACCTGCCCCATGACCTGCCACTGCCTCCGCAGCGCTCAGGTGAGCATGCCGACGACGCGGTTCCAGGTGTAGCATTCGTCGAGCGCCTCGAAGTCTTCGGGCTCCAGCTTCACGTCGAGCGCGCTGAGGGCCGATTCGAGGTGCGACAGCTTGGTCGCGCCGATAATCGGCGCCGTCACCCCCGGGCGCGAGATCAGCCAGGCCAGCGCAACCTGAGCCATGGTCAGCCCGCGCTTGTCAGCCACCGCCATCAGCACATCGACCACAGCGTAGTCAGTTGGCCGTTCGTAGTGCTTGACGACATAACGGCCTGTCTCGCGCGTGCGGTCCGAATGCTGCTTTTCGGTCTTGCGCCAGTCCGTCGACAGGAAGCCGCCGCCCAGCGGCCCCCAGGGGATCAGGCCAACGCCAGTCTGGATGCAGAAGTCGTTCATCTGCTTCTCTTCCTCGCGCCAGACGAGGTTGTAGAGGTTCTGCATCGATATGAATTTGGTCCAGCCATTCATTTCGGCGACGTACTGCATCTGCACGAACTGGAAGGCGTACATCGAGGAGGCGCCGATATAGCGCACCTTGCCTGCACGGACGAGATCGTCGAGCGCGCGCATCGTTTCCTCGATCGGGGTGCCGCGGTGGAAGCGGTGGATCTGGTAAAGGTCGATGTAGTCCGTGCCCAGACGCCGCAAGCTGGCATCGACTGCATCCATAATATGTTTGCGCGAGAGGCCGCTGCCATTGGGGCCGGGCCGCTTTTCAGCGGGATTGAACACCTTGGTGGCAATAACGGCCTGATCGCGCGGCATGAATTCGCGGATCAATTTGCCAGTCACTTCCTCGCTCGCGCCGAACGAATAGGTGTCCGCGGTATCGAAGAAATTGATGCCCGCCTCGATGGCTTTCTGAAAGAAGGGCCGTGCCTCGTCAGTCTCGAGGATCCATGGGCGCTGGCTCTTGTCGCCATAGCTCATGCAACCGAGGCACAGCGGGCTGACTCGCAGCCCGGATTTGCCGAGGCGTTTGTATTTCATGCTCTCTCCCATTCCGACGTTCGGGGTTGCCGATGCCCCGGAATAAGGCGGCAGGCGTCCCGGGTTCAAATGCCCGGAACGCCTTGCCCGATGTTCAAAACATCACGCAGCTTCGGTCACGCGCGCCGGTGCGGGCTGGCGGCCACGGACCAGGCGGCCGGGCAGATTGCCGGTTTCCTTATCGTCGCGGCGGGTGATCACGCCGGAAACGATTGTTGCGCGATAACCCTTGGTCGGCATGATCACTCGGCCGGCGCCTCCGGGCATATCGTTGATCAGCTTGGGCCGGTAGAGAGTGAAGTGCTCAAGGTCGATCACGTTGAGGTCGGCCTTGTAGCCCACCTTGATCACACCGCGGTCGAGCATGCCCGATGCCTCGGCCGGATCCTGCGTCATCATCTTGACACCCAGAGCGAGCGGTATCGAGCGGCCATGCCGGCCCTTGATCCAGCGCGTCAGCATGTAGGACTGGTTGCTCGCATCACAGATCTGGGTCGAATGCGCACCGCCGTCGCCCAGCGCCAGCACCGTGTTGGGGTGCAGCATCATGGAGTAGATCGCGTCCATGGCGACATCGACCATCGTGGTCGACGGCATCATGAAAATGGTAAGGCCATTGTCGTCGATCAGCCGGTCGTAAGCATATTCCTTGGCCGGAATGCCATAACGCTCGGCAATGCCCGCCAAAGTGTTTTCCTTGAACGGCTCCAGTTCGGGCTCGATTTCCTTGAGCTCATAAATCCGGTCGAGCATCGTGTAGGACTTGGAAGCGCGATGCTCCGTGATCGTCGGGAATTCATCGAGAATCGCCTTGCGCACTTCGGGCTTCTTCATTTCCGCGAGCCGCTCGGCCAGCGGCAGATGCGCAATCGCCTGGTAGCTCGGGCAGAAAGCGAAGGGATGGCCCGAAAGCGAAAGCCCCATGAGGCCCGTCGTCGGCCGGCCCAGCACCTGGCCGCGCACTTCGAGGCCCTTGGCATTGGCATTCTCGATCATCACCATCGTTTTTTCATGGCGCTTCAGGCTGTCCTGCTTCTGCGTCATGGTGAACGAGACGGAGACACCCTCGCGCGCCATCGCCTCGATCAGCGAGAATTCGTATTCGTGCTCGCCAAAATCAGTGATCAGCTGGACGACACCGCCGCCGCCGCGGGTGATGCCACGCGCGATGGCAACCAGTTCGTCTTCCTCAGCGGTCAGACCGGCAGCGAGCTGGCCATCGCGGGCCTGATGGTTGGGGGAACGTGTAGTCGAGAATCCGACAGCGCCGGCGCGGACGGCATCTTCGACGATCTTGCCCATTTGCTCGATTTCTTCGGGACTCGGCTTGGCGCGATCGAGGCCTCTTTGACCCATCACATAGGCCCGCAGCGGGATGTGGCCGATGTGGGCGGCGACGTCCATGTCGAGGTGCCGTTCAGCCACGGCATCGAGATATTCCGGGAAGGTTTCCCAGTTCCATTTCAGGCCGATTTCCATCGATTCCTGCGGAATATCTTCAACGCCTTCCATATAGTTCAGCATGGCATCGCGCGTATCCATGCGGCAGGGCGCGAAGCCGACGCCGCAATTGCCGATCAGAGCCGTCGTCACGCCATGGTTCGACGAGGGATAGAGATGCGTGTCCCACAGCACATGGCCGTCATAATGGGTGTGGATGTCAACGAAGCCGGGCGTGACGATGCAGCCCGTGGCGTCGATCTCTTCCTTGCCCGTCGCAGAGACAGTGCCGATCTCGACGATCTTGCCGTCCCTGACGGCCACGTCTCCCCTGAAGGGGGCGGCACCAGTGCCGTCAACGATCATGCCATTGCGGACAACGAGATCTGCGGAGTGTGATTGGGACATCGAATTGTTCCTTTAATCGCTGGTCAAGCCGCTGCCTGCGCTCACTTGCCGTCAGACCACATGCTTCCCGGATATGTGCCAATGTCCGGCACGAATGCCGGAAGGTAAACACCTTTCGCCCTCCTATATAATCCGCTGGCGAAGTTGTCTATTAATTTAGACAGCGCTTCCGCCGCCGCCAAGCCTCACAATGGCGCAGGCAGCAGGCCAGAGAGCTGCCGCAAGCCCACAAACCAATCGCCAAAACTGTTAGCTATGTTGGCGGTTTTTCTGATAAACACACTGGCTGGAGGAACCACTCGGGCGACCGGGGCGGACCGCAAAACAATAACCAGAACAATCGAGTGCGACATGCTGTTTCCCGAAGAGCCTGCTTTGATCCGAGTCCCCAAGGCCGCCGAACTCGTGGCCAATCGCATCCGGCGGGCGATTGTCAACGGGCAGCTCAAGGACGGGCAGTCACTGCCTTCGGAGAGCCGCCTGATGGAAGAATTCCAGGTTTCGCGGCCCACGGTGCGTGAGGGAATTCGCGTTCTGGAATCGCTGGGCCTGGTCACTGTCGGACGCGGCGCGCGCGGCGGAGCGCGTGTCACGACGCCCGACTCGGGGATCGTCGCCAGCGCCGCCGCAATGGCGCTGCAGATCCGGGGGGCCACGATAGCTGACTTGTTCGAGGCTCGCGCACTGATCGAACCGAAAGCCGCGCGGCTCGCGGCCCTGCGCCGACCCAAGGCTGCCGGGGCGGCCCTGCGCGCGCATGTTGAACGCGAATTGGCAGTGATCGACGATTTCGTCCTGGTCACGCGCGCGATTGCCGAGTTCCACACTTTGCTGATGGAAGAGTGCGGCAATGACACGTTGGCAGTCTTCGGCACGGCGCTGAAGAACCTGTTCGAGCGCGCCATGCTGGCCGCGCAACCGGGGGCGGCGCCCATCGACGAGGCGGAGCGCCTGTCTTCGCTACGCTATGGCCTGCGATCACACGCCAAGCTTGCCGATCTGATCGAGGCTGGCGATATCGACGGCGCTGAGACGCACTGGCGGTTACATGTGGGCAAGGCCGGGAAAATCTGGCTGAAATCCGTCGGCGCGACGGAAGTGATCGACTTGTTCCGCTAGCCTCTGTTTCAGTTATACTGAAACAGTGGAGGAGTGGGCAGGGGCCGCTTCCACATAAGTGGAACAAATTCTAAGCGCCGACCCTGATGCGAGATCAGGGCCGGCAGCGGAAGGTTTCTAGGAATTGATGTATTGGTCAATCATCCGATGGAGGTTGCGCACCCGCACTTCCATGTATTTGGACAATTGCAGGCCTTCGTCACCCATCGATTCCAGCCCTTCCTGCACGGGGCGCATGTTCGAATAGTCCTGATCGTAGACCGGAGCGAGCGCGCCGAGCTGTGTTGCCTCGGCCCACTTCTGGTCTTCGCGCAGCATCAGCATTTCTGCCGGCTTGGGCCGCGGACCGTCCTTGGGCGCCAGCGTGAACAGGAAAACTTCCATCAGCGTCTTGTTGTGGCTGAGCGGACGGAAGCGATATGAAATCTTGTCCTTGAACCCGCCCCAGAGGTGGAAGTTCGGGAAGAAATCATAGGCAATGCCGTCAAGTACGTCGGCGTCGCTGTTGTTCGAAATGTCGTACCCGGTGCGCTCGGCAATGATCTGGCGGACCGAATTGGCCGAGAAGGTGCGCGACGACATGCCTTCGGGCAACTCCACTTTCTTGTTGAGATCAAGCGCCCGGTTGCCGGCCGCCAGCATCAGCTCTAGCCGGCGATTGTCATCGATACCGCGATCGAGGAACGGACCCGGCGTCACGCCTGTGGGCGACATGAAGCGCGAGACATGATCCGAGAGAATGTCGTGCTGGGTCGAATCGTAGCCGGAAAACAGATTGTATTCCGGGTGCGTGCAGATCACGTGGTGCGGCTCGATGAAGGCTTCGGCGCAAACCTTCCAGTTTGCGTCCGTCACTTTGGCGACATGGGCCGACTTGTAACAGTTCTCCATCTTCCAGTGGGCAAAGTGCTCGGGCATCGGGGCCATCACTTCGAGCAGGGGCCTGGCGCCGGGATCGAGGTTGATGAAGACCAGACCTGCCCAGCTTTCGCAGCGCACGTCGAACAGGGGAATGTCATCGGGTCCGAGCTGCGGGAAATCCCAGGCAAACGGGTTTTCGATCAGCTTGCCGTCAATCCCCCAGGTCAGGCCGTGATAGGCGCAGCGGAAGCTGGTCTTGCAGGCGGATTCACCAACCAGCTTGCGGCCGCGGTGGCGGCAGATGTTCTTGAAAGCGCGGATCGAACCATCGGCTTGACGAACGATGATGACCTGCTGGCCGAGCAGTTCATAGACATGGGTGTCGCCGACTTCAGGGATTTCATCCTCACCAACGGCATACTGCCAGGTGCGGAACCACATCTTTTCCTTTTCCCGCTCGAAATATTCCGGGCTGGTATAATTGCTTGCCGGGACCGGTTCCGTGCCCAGATCGAGCGGCTTGGGAGCGAAGAAGTCGGGCGAAGGGCGGGCGTCCATGGCCAGGAGTTCCTGGTAGGAGATGACCGGCGGCTCCCCCATGTTCACTTTTTGATGGACCGTCATTTCACCTTCTCCTCAATTCCTAAATGGTGTGGCCTGCTACAGACCGCAACCAATCGCATATGCATTTCAGGTTCGCTTCGTACTTCTGGCACGGGAGTAAGACCAATCTTTTGATCTCACGCAAATCCGCGCCCGAATCTGCCCCAGGCAATTTTTCTCGCGAAGTCTATATTGCAAAGGTAGTGCCGCGCCGCCGTTCGTCAAATGCCAAAGGCCTTTCATACGACGTATCTTGGCGATCGCGGCTGCTGTGAACCCCTGCATTCAGCACGGCCCGCGCCTCCGGTGTTAGGGTGGCCGCACCCGGCTCACCCCACCAGTCGCTCACCACCCGGCGCACTGCGATCGCCCAGCGGCCATCGCGCTTCTCGAACCGGTCGATATAGCGCCCGCCCGAAAGCGTCAGCGGCGATCCCTCGACGTTCATGGCCGCAAACATGTAGTACGTCTCGGTATGCGCGACATCGCCATCGAGCTCGCAGGTGTGATTGGTGATCACGTGCTGGGTCGTGTGCTGCGCGCGCGAATGGAAAGCAATCACCCAGTCGGCAAAGCCTTCGCGGTCGCCGACAAAGACACCATGATCCTCGAAGGCATCCGGGTGATAGACACTGAGCAGCAATTCGCGATCCAGCCGGTCAACCGCCCGGCAATAGTTCGCCAGGCAATCGCGAATTGCCTGGCGGTCTGCCAGCATGCGAACCGTAGCTTCAAGATCGGTATGGCTGGCAGGCTCAGGCAAGCGCTTATCCTTCGCGGCTATCAACCCCTCGGCATGCCGAGCCCGCGCTCGGCAATGAGGTTGCGCTGGATCTCGTTCGAACCGCCGGCAATAGTGGCGCCAAAGGTATCGAGGAATTCATACATCGACGAGCGCCAGTTTGAATGATCGACAAACTGGCTGCCGATGCCCTCCGCGCGAGTGCGGAAATCGCCAATCTTGTTGCCGAGCGCGGCGCGCGCCATTTTCACCAATGACGGAGTCATCGAGAAGAGGCCGGTGCCATGCGGCTCGCGGAGCAGCCCGCGGATTTGCTGGCGCAGGGCCTGCATCTCGCCCATCAAGGTGATGAATTCACGCCGCATATCGGGCTCGTCCAGCCAGGACGCGCCTTCCTTGCGAGCGGCCTTGTAGATGTCGGTGAGGAACATCATGTCCCGCTCGACGCCATCGAACATGAGCACGCCGCGCTCCGACGAAAGCGTCGACTGCGACACCATCCAGCCGTTATTTTCCGCACCAATCAGGTTTTCGACCGGAATGCGCACGTCGGTCATGAATACCTCGCCGAAAGTCGACGATCCAGTCGACTTGCGAATCGGCCTGACCTCAACGCCGGGGCTGTTCATGTCCATGATCAGATAGCTGATGCCGGCATGCTTCTTCACGGTTGGATCGGTGCGCACCAGCAAGAGGCACTGGCTGGCAAACATCGAGTTGGATGACCAGATCTTCTGCCCGTTGACGACGTAGTGATCGCCGTCGCGAACCGCACGGGTCTTGAGAGCAGCCAGGTCGGAACCCGCACCGGGCTCGGAAAAGCCCTGGCACCACAACTCGCCTTCAGGAACGCGGGGCAGATAGCGCTTCTTCTGCGCTTCCGTGCCATGCGGAATCAACGTGCCGGGAACATGGTTCATGCTGATGACGAACATGTCGCTGGCTGGCGCACGGGCGCGGGCGAATTCATCGGTAATGATGATCATTTGCGCCAGACCCAGCCCGCTGCCGCCATATTCGACCGGCCAGTCAGGAATGGCGAGCCCCACCTTGTGCCGTTCGGCCAGCCACCAGCGCTGGATTTCGACCAGCTCGGGCCCCTTGGGAATGTGCCACTCGTGCGCGCGCTCAGGCGGTGCAGTCTCATGCACCCAAGCCCGCACGGCCTCGCGAAAAGCCTTCAGATCGTCCTTGTGTTCGAGAATCACCAGTTAATCTCCGTTGTCGTGCGGCCTTGGTCGAGCGCTTCGTCAAGGTGGCGCGCAGCCATGTCGCGCAATTCGCGGTTCTTGCAGAGCAGCGCTTCATTGAGGCGGGCGCGCTTGATGTAGATTTGCGGATCGTATTCCCAGGTATGGCCCACGCCGCCATGCAGCTTGATGCAATCGCCAGCCACGAATACGAAAGCCTCGGTCGCGCCCGCCTTGGCCAGTCGGGCCCACATGCCGGCATCAGGGGAAGCGTTGTCGAGAGACAGCACGGCGTGTTCGAGCAAGGCTTCCTGCGTCTTGACGTGCGCGGCAAGATCGGCCGCGCGGTGCTTCAATGCCTGGAACGAGGCAATCGGGCGGTCAAACTGGACGCGCTCCTTCATGTAATCGATGGTTCTCTGGGAAATCTCGTCAGCGCCGCCAATGCTGTCCGCCGCCAGCGCAATGGCCAGATAACTGCCAAGCAGCTCACTCGCGGAACCGTTTGCATCCGCGATCCGGGCGATGACCGGCGCGGCGTTGCATTCGAGCCGGAAGACATCGCGCGTCAGATCCCAGCTCTCCAGCGCCTGCCCCTTCGCCTGCACACCATCTATGCTGACCACGGCCCAGCCGCCAGCTAGGGGAACAAGCGCGTGGACCAGTGCCACCGATCCCGCAGTGCAACCCAGAACGTCGATCGTGCCGGTGACTGCCCCGCCCTGCTCGGAGAAGACGGGCACGTTGCCCCCTTCCGTCAGGAGCGGAGCCGCAAATCCCGCCTCGCCCGCCAGGACCGCGCTGATTAACGATGAACGCTCTTCGGCGTCCGCAACTTGCGAAAGCCACTGCGTGATGCACAGCGTCGGGATGAATCCGCCAGGGGCCGTATATGAACCCAGTTCACGGCTTAGGATTGCCAGCCCTCGCGCACCCAGGCCAAGGCCGCCATCGGCCTCGGGCAGGGCCAGGCCCAGCCAGCCAAGCTCCACTGCCTGGCGCCAGGTGGCGGGGCCGAGATCATTGGCCCGATCCTGCCAGGCATGAACCTGCCGGCTGTCACATTCCGATTTCAGAACGTCCGTTATACTGTCGCGCAGTGCGGCCAGTTCGGCTTCGTCCAGTGTCAATTCAGACCCAGCGTCCATATTCGTCTCTCAGCAGGCCTCAGCCCAGAAAACAGTTCAAGCCCGGATGGGCCCGGTCGATCACTCTAGCAAGGCGCCGTCTCTTGCCAATGACAGTCAAACATGACTCCATGCGGCAACAGACTTCGCCAATAATCAGGGCCCATCTTCGGGGCCTGTTTCAATCGCCGCGAAACACGCCCTTGCGCTTTTCCGACATGGCGCGCGTAGCCTCGCCGAAGTCGTTGGTCCGCATCGTGTAGATCTCATAGCCCAGCGACATTTCGAACGCAGCACCGGTCATCTGGCGCATGGCGATGTTGAGCGCGGACTTGGTGTAGTTCACGGCATGAGGCGGCAAGTCGCGCAGTTTTTCCGCCATGGCCTGGACATGGGCATCGAGCTGGTCATCCGGGATGCAGCCATTGATCAGGCCGATATCGGCAGCCTTTTCGGCCGGCACGGGATCACCGGTCAGAAGGTATTCCTTGGCGCGGTGCATGCCCACCAGCAGCGGCCAGAGCAGCACGCCACCGTCGCCCGCAACAAGCCCCACCTTGACGTGCGAATCGCAGAACCGCGCGCCGGGCGCGGCAAAGACCAAGTCGCTGGCCAACGCCAGATTAACGCCAAGGCCATAGGCAACCCCGCGTACTTTGGCGATGATCGGCTTTTCGCACTCCAGAATGCCATAAATGTGTTTGCGTGCCTTGCGCGACGTCGGGTTGACCGGGGCGAATGCTGGTTCGGTGACCAGCGTGCCTTCGGCGCGGCTCCTGAGGCGAGAAACGTCCGCGCCCGAGCAGAAATCGCCGCCTTCGCCCGTCAGGATGATCACGCGCACTTCCGGGTCTTCCCAAAGGTCGTCCCAGATCGTCGTCAGTTCGTCGTTCTGCTCGGGCGTGATGGCATTCTTCCGGCCCGGATTCGACAGCGTGACTGTCATAATTCCGTCCGTCAGAGACAGGCCCAGGCCGGTATAACGCGAATAATCGCAACTCATTTCGACAGGCTCTCCGCAAATACCTGCCAGCTATGCACCATTCCAGTGGCTAACGATATCGTCGAGAACGGGACGGTCACGTTCTTCAAGCGGTGCAGTCGCCGTGCCGATATAAATGAAGCCTGCGACTTTCTCTCCCTCGCCAAGGCCCAGCTTGGCTGTGACGATCTCGTCATAGGCGCACCATTCGGTCAGCCAGTTGGCGCCGAACCCTGCAGCGGCCGCCGCGACCAGCATTGTTTGGCACGCCGCGCCGGCGGAGAGGCGCTGTTCCCACTCGGGAATGGGCTTCTCGCTCTTCAGCGACGAAATCACCGCGATGACCACCGGCGCGCGCATGAACCGACCGCGCTCGAACCGCTTGAGCGATTCGCTGACCGTCGCATTGCGGGCGACCAGGGCCTCAGCCAGGACTTCACCCAAGGCCGCCCGTGCTTCGCCCTCAATGACGAGAAACCGCCAGGGGAACAGCTTGCCGTGGTCTGGAACCCGGCTGGCAGCCTGCAGGATCTGACGCAATTGCGCGGCACCCGGGCCGGGCTCTCCCATCGCCTTTGCCGATGTCGACCGGCGGCGAAGCAGCAGGTCGAGCGTTTCAGGCGATTGGCCCTGGTATAGGTCTGTCATGGGATCTTTCTTTCTCGGTGCGCAGTTTCTGTCGCATCCGCCCGAGGCGCTTGCGGCGAAGATGCGCCTTGCCCGGGGGCAGGCTTTACGACTGGCAGTCCCGCATCACGCGGCAGGACGTCCACGGCAGTTCAGGCGCGCTCGTAACGCGGCGCTTCGGCCTTGATTTTCGGGATCGGGGCAATGACCTTGCGCAATGTGCGCGTCGGCCCATCACGCTCCACGTTGCCGCGGGCATGCTGCATGGTGATATTGTCAAACACCACCAGATCACCCTTTTCCCATTCATGCTCATAGACGTTTTCGGGCGAATAGAGGTGCTCGAACAGCTTGAGCAGCAGTGCCTCGCTCTCGTCATCGGGCAGTTCGACGATATTGTGGGTCATCTGCTGGCTGGCATAGAGCAGCGGCTTGCCGGTCCGCGGGTGAATGAGCGGCATGGGCTTGATCGTCGATACTTCCACCGAACGCTGCGGCACGGTCAGATCATCACCGCCGCGGTGATAGACTTGCCCGGTCTGATGGCGGGCATGCTTGCCTTCGGCTTGCTTGCGCAAATCTTCGGGCAGATTTTCCCAGGCACTGGCGCTGCTGGTCAGCGAAGTTGTCGCCGAACCGGGCTCGGTCGTGACGCCATAGAGCGAAAGAACTTGAAACGGTTCCTCGTGCCACATCATGTCGGCATGGAACATCAGGCGGCCATAGGGCGCAAGGCCATCATCTTCCTTGTTGGACACATGCATTTCGCGGCGGGTCTCAGTGCTACCCGGCGTATCGTCACCAATCAGCATCCGGCAAAACTTGTCCTGCCAGGCGAATTCGATATCCATTCCGCGCAGCAACAGCACGCCGCGATCGTCGAATGCCTTGCGCAGCGCCTGCTTGGTTTCGGCATCGATTTCCTTGGTCGGGTCGAGACCGATCACTTCGGCGCCGAAGCCTTTATCCATATTGCGGATCTGACAAGCTACCATGGGATTCCAACTCCTTGCTTGGACGCGACGTGGTTTCTGCCGTGGAACCTGCAGGGGCCAATTTGCCCGCTGCGCCTTTGCACAAGGGCGCTCCTCTCACCAAACCGCATCGATTCTGTCATTCGGCTGACAGTATATTCCTTTCAGGTCGCATTAGTCAATCAACGCAGGCGGCTTCCGGGCGGCGAAACGCCAGCGCCGAAAGTCAGCGGATTTGCAGCAACTGCGCAAGCTGCGCTGCGGACAGTGGCTGATCGCCGCTGGATTTTCCGAATTCCGTAAGCTTGGCCAGCATCTGCTTGTAGCGCGCGACCACCGGTTCGTTTGCCTCGGTAGCCGAACGACCCGCGAACATCGGAAACAGGTGCATCCGGTCGGTCATGAAGCGCGCCGTGCTTTTGTAATTCGCTTCCAGTTCGCCGTGCCAGCCGGGGAACTTGGGCGATCCGGCGAATGCCGCTTCCTGGCGCACCATTGCCTTTTCATCCTCGCCCAGAGCGGCGAAATTGTCCTCGACCTGACGCCACATGTTGAACACGCGTATGACAAAATCCGCCGTCGCCTGCGAATTCGTGTGCGCATGGGAGAGGCTGGGATGCTCCCATTCGATCGCCCAGGAGTGACCGCCCTTCACGGCTTCCTCAAGGAAATCGGGATCGATCATCCCTTCCGCCTCAACCTTGCGACTGATGCCGCACAGGATCGAGAGAATGAGCTTGTCCCCCAGCGACAGCGGCGGATTGGCCTGACCGCGTAAACCGGCGTTGATCAATTCTGCAATCGCCTGGTCGCGCGAAACGGGCGACGCTTGCTGCGAGCGCCATGTATCAATCCGCCGGAGCAAATCATCGTCGAGGACGATAGCCTCCTGCCTGTCAGTCACGGTCCATCCCACACCACCTTCACAACCCCAACCATCGGGCTCAATTCACTGGGAAGCGATCTGCCACGGAAATCGCGACAATGCCAGCCGGTGCGCTTAGATTCGCGCTCATTGCCTCCGTGGCGAAGCCCGAGAGTACCCCCGATCGGCAGTCAGTCTGGACAGGCGCCAGCCAGCACACTGGCGGAGGCAAAAGCAACTATGGCCAGGGGCAGCCCTGGCCATAGTTGCAATCAGGCAAACGGGTAAAGCGGCGGGCAGTCGGAATTTTCGCGGCGGTTGCCTATCCCGACTGCCATTTCGCTTATTATCCTCAGAAGCTCACGCGGAGGCGCGCACCGTACATGCGGGGCATACCGATATAGCGCATGTCGAACCCGAAGCCGTCGATAATCGGCTGTTGCAAAGTCGCCGTGAACTGGTCGGTCACGTTGGTTGCGAACAGCGAGACATCGACAGGCGACCCGCCAATCCCCTTCCAGTCGAGATTGAGATCAATTTGACTGACCCGGGTGGCATTGACATCCGATCTGGGGTTGGAAATTGTCGATCCCGTAGGCGTGGCCGAGACGTAGCGGTACGTTGCGCCCAACTCGATCGTGCCGATCCTTTCAGGTGCGGGCAGCGTCACGACAGGATGGATGTTGAACGACAGTTCCGGGGTATAAGGCAACTGGTCACCCTCGACGGCGGATGGGGCGATCGTCGTCCAGAACAGCTGGCTCGGATTGCCCGGCGCAGTTTGAGTCCGTAGCGTGCTGATCAATGTGGGATCAAGCTGAGTCACACGGCTGTTAACGTATGTCATTGCACCGGAGACCCGGAAGTAATCCGAGAATTTCAGGCTGGCATCGATATCGAGGCCATACATCCGTGATGCGCCGGCGTTGAAAATCGAGGTACCCGTTTGACCATCAAAGCTGCGCAATCCGATCTGAAGCTGCTGGCCTCTGATCTTGCTGTAGAAAGCGGCTATGTTCAAATAACCGGAAATCGCACCACGGAAGCTGGCCTTCGCGCCGAGTTCGAATGAATCGACAGTTTCCGGACCGAACGATGGCCGGAAGGACAGCGCAAACGGCGTTGTCGAGCCCTGCCGATATCCACGCGAATACGAGGCATACAGATTTGTCGACTCGGTCGGTTGGTAGGCCGCACTCAATGTCCAGGTAGGCTTGGTCGTCGAAGTATTCAGGAATGCTTCGGTCGCCTGGCAGGTCGGACCAAATCGCGCATATTCCGCTTGGCACCCGATCAATGTCGCCACACCGTAGACGTTCGGTGCAGGGCTGACGAAACCGTACTGCTTGCCGCTAGATGTGCCGCGCGTGCGATCCCAGGTTAGACGAATGCCGCCGGTGAGCTTTAACTTCTCGGTCACTGCGTAAGTGGCCTGCGCATAGCTGGCCAGATTGATGAACTCGAGCGTTCCAAGGCCATGGTTCACACGGCCGGTATTTCCCGTGAAGATCGAAGCCGGCAGGCAGCGCAGGGTCTCGAGCGATTCGAAAGGCGCACTTGAACAAGCTGAGCCGAAGTCGGGCGAAATGGACTCGGTCAGCCCGCCAGGCGTGCTGTGTTCATAGTAAACACCAAACTGATAGTTCAGTTTGCCGTTACCGGTAACGCCTTGAATCTGCAGCTCTTCGGTCAGGTTATGCTGGTCGTTGCTCGCACCAACGCCACCACTGAAGGAATATGGCGTCATGAGAATCAAGTCATTCGGAAAAGTCAGCGAGGCTGTCGCGCTGATCGGAACGGTCCGCCCGCTAAGCGGATGGGGAGTGAATCCCGAGAAAATGTCCTGACGCATGACCTGTCGGAACTCGGAATAGGAGAAAATATTCTTGATCGTGATGTTGTCGGATGCTTGCCAGGCGGTCTTGTTGATCACCTGCCACTGCTTCGTCCTGATCCGCGAATTTGCCAGCTTCGTTTCGATATAATAGGGATCGCCGCTTGCGATCAGTCTGGCGACCACCGGCTGAAATTGCGGTCCGGCCAGTGCTGTTCCAGCGACATAAACCTGCCCCGGTGAGCCGTGGTTGTCCGAATTCGTAAATGACACGATCGTGTAGTTTTCGAGATCCGGTGCCAGGTCCAGGACAAGACTACCGCGCGCCGCCACATAATCGACATCGGCAAAGTCCCGCGGCCCAATCGGCGAACCGTTATGAAGATATCCGTCACGTGTCATGCGATCTACACCGAGGCGCACGCGCGCCCAAGGTGCGAGCGGCACGTTGACTACGCCTTGAATGCGGAACGCATTAAAATTGCCGTAGGTCCCTTCGACATACCCTTCGAGTTTATCGGTAGGCTTCCTAGGCACCAGCAATACGGCGCCACCAGTCGTGTTACGGCCAAACAGTGTGCCCTGCGGCCCCTTCAGCACCTGGACATTCTGAAGGTCGAACAGGCTACCTGGCCCCGCCCCGTCACCGCCTGAAAGCGAAATGCCGCCTCCGCGCGGCGCAACGACTTCAGCGAAATAGGTACCGACAGATGCCGTCGTTCGCAGTTCTTGTGAGAATCCGCGGATCGCGAAGTTCGCGTTCTCCGCGGAATAGCGCGACTGCACCGCAAGCCCGGGCACGACGCTGGACAGGTCCTGCGCAGAAACGATGTTCGCTGTGTTGAGCCGGTCTTGATCGACGACCGTGATCGAAATAGGCACGTCCTGGAGACGTTCTTCTATACGGCGGGCACTGACAATAATATCGGTGTCGGCGACGGAGGCTGAGTCACTTTCAGGCGCATCTGCCGCGAAGGCCTGCGACCCCGCGCAAAGCGACGCCAGCGCCACTGACGTACGAATCAAAGTCTTGTATGTGACCTTCATCTTAGGATCCTCCCTTGAAAAACTCTCGACTATTTCGGGTGCGGCATTCTTGCCGCTACTCAGCCGGCGAGTTGATGGCAGGGATTGCGAACTCACACCACAGGATGTGAACTATTTCCGCGATTTACTGTCATTCTGTGTCATTTCAGTGACAGCCAAGGAAATGCCATGCCATGCTTGTGATGGTGCGCCGCGCAACTCTTCGATCCGAAGGCAAATTTCTTCCGCGCAATTTCGGCGATCGTTGCGCAACTGGGTGCACCGATCGAATGCACGGGTTCGAAGGCAAGCCATTATTTGTGCAGGCAGGCACAAAAAAAAAAACGCAGCCAGGCATGAGCCTGACTGCGCATGGTCAATGCGAAAGTTGATCCAGCGGCAGGCGGGTTAAGCAAACCCGATGCTTAACCCGCCGTAGATTGCCGACCGCGATCCTAGAAGCGCACCTTGACACGCGCGCCATACATGCGCGGCTGACCAAGATAGCGCAGATCGAAGCCGAAGCTGTTGAACAGCGGCTGGATCAGAGTGTAGGTCACCTGGTCAGTCACGTTGGTTACAAAAAGCCCGATATCGACCGGCTGGCCGCCGACGTCGCGCCAGTCGAGATTGAGGTCAATCTGATTGACTGCCGTCGCTTTGTCGATCGGAGTGGCGGCGATCAGATCGGCATTCTGCAGGTTCGTCTGACAGGTTGCATTGCAAAGGGGCGACGATGCCGGCGGAAGCGCAGCCCTGATTTGCGCGGCGGCGTTCGAATTAGTGTCCGATGCCGCATAACTGAAGCTCGACGAATACCGGTAGGACGCGGTAAATTCGAGCTTCCCGGCGCTCTCAGGGATCGGCAGCTTGAATGTTGCCGAGACATTGGCGCTGAATTCCGGAGTCAGTGGCAAGGGATCGCCAACCGCGGCCGGGCTTAGTCGGTTGTTGAAATTGGCGATATATGGCGTGAGATCAACAGTGAACGCATCGACACGCGTGTGCACCCAGGCACCCGCAAAATCGAGGCGGAAGAAGTCCGAAGGCCTCAACGAACCGTCAAATTCGATACCATACATGTGCGCCTTGCCCGCGTTGAACACGGAGGTGGCAGAACTGCTGGCGGGACAGACGGTAAGAGTGCATTGCAGCCCCACAAGCAGCTGGTAGTCCTTAAGCTTTGAATAGAACCCAGTGGCATTGAAGTGACCAGGCATCGTGCCGCGCCAGCTCGTCTTTGCGCCGATTTCGAAGCTGTCGACCGTTTCGGGATCGAAACTGGTCTTGGCCCCTACCGCTCCAGGTCCTGCCGAACCCTGGCGATAACCGCGCGAATAGGTGCCGTAGAGCATCACATCCGGCGTGGGATTGTACTGGGCGCTCAGGGTCCAGGTAGGACGCGTGCTTTCGGTGTGCAGACCCGCACTGCTTGGTACCAAGCAGTTCTTGGCCGGATCGGACGAGGCAAAAGGCTTGTTCGGTATCTGGCAAGCATCTGCGCCTACTCCCAAGGTAGGAGCGACGAATTGCGAGAGAGGAATCGG
>Ga0075366_10000014_pt1 | contig 66940 bp, 66 predicted proteins | sample EndMethybrTD3031_FD_72351 | JGI IMG/M metagenome (GOLD analysis project Ga0075366, IMG submission 72351) | Populus endosphere microbial communities from Tennessee, USA - Endosphere MetaG P. TD hybrid TD303-1 | ecosystem: Host-associated > Plants > Roots > Endosphere | place: USA: Tennessee...
GCGGCGTCATCCGCCGAGACGATGCCCTGCTGGCCGAGCATGGCGACATGCGCCTTTGATGCGGCGATGTCTTGCCGCCACAGCGCCTTGTCGAACGGGATTGAAGCGTTAATCTCGCGCATGATCGCCGAGGGCCCGGCCGCGAACCGTCCGCCCCACATGACATTGGAGCCGCTCTTGCTGTTGTCCCGCTCGCTCACTGCTGTTGTCCTCATTCTGGCTCTGGGAGCCGCTGGCTGCGATAGGCAAAGTGCCGAGAAGGCGCAACCGCAGGCTGCAAGTGACGCACCGGCGGCAAAGCTGGACCGAAGCAAACGTGGCACGGACCTGCCACCGATCACTGTTCAAGATGCGAATGGCAAGACGCTTGCGCTTGCCAGCCTCAAAGGCAAGCCGGTGCTTATCAACCTGTGGGCGACGTGGTGCGCGCCTTGCGTGGTCGAACTGCCGACGCTGAATGCCATTGCGGGCCGGGCGGACCTGAACCTCGCGGTTGTGACAGTATCGCAGGACATGGCCCAGACCGAAAAAGTTCAGGCTTTTCTCGACCAGCGGGGCCTTGCGCAATTGCCCGCCTGGCTCGACACCAAGGGCGATCTCGCCTTCCACTACGGCGTCCAGACCCTGCCTGCGACGATCTATTACGATGCCGCAGGCAAGGAAGTCTGGCGCTTCATGGGCGAACGCGACTGGCGCAGCGAGGAATCGATGGACCTGCTGGCCGAAGGCGGCGCGCGTTAACGTAGCTGGACGACATTATCCGGCAGGCGCACGCGGCGCTCACCGGTGTACTGGCTCGCCATCGGCTCGTCCGACACTTCGACAGTCTCGGATGCGCCGAAGCCATTGAACTTGGTGCGCATCGCCGCGCCATAGGCGCCGAGCATGCCGATCTCGATATAATCGCCCGGGCCGATATCGTCCGGCAGCTCGAACGGACCTTCCATGTGATCCATATCGTCACAGGTCGGGCCGAAGAAGCTGAACGGCAAAGCTTCTTCGCTGGCGTTGTCGCGCAGCAACTTCACCGGGAAACGCCAGCCGACGTGCGCCGCATCGAACAAAGCACCATAGGCACCGTCGTTGATATAGAGCTCACGGCCGCGGCGCTTTTCAACGCGCACGATCAGCGAATTGTATTCCGCGCACAGCGCCCGGCCCGGCTCGCACCACAGCTCCGACGAATAGGACACCGGCAGCGATTCGGCCGCACGGTGGATCACGCCGAAGTAATCCTCTAGCGGCGGAGGCTCCATGCCCGGATAGACGGACGGAAAGCCGCCGCCCACATCGACGATGTCGATAGTCACCGAGGCATCGACAATCGCCGCACGGACGCGTTCGAGCGCTTGCACATAGGCAAACGGGCTCATCGCCTGGCTGCCCACGTGGAAGCAAATACCCAGGCAATCGGCGACCTGGCGAGTCGCCTGCAGCAACGGTGCGGCGTCGGCCAGATCGATGCCGAATTTCGACGCCAGGCTGATTTCTGCATATTCCGAGGATACGCGCAGCCGCACGCAGAGCGACAGGTCCTCTGCCGGGCTGCCATCTTCACCGGCAGTCGCCGTGACGATCTTGTCGAGTTCCTCATGCGTATCGAGGCTGAACGTACGCACGCCGTGAACCTTGTAAGCCTCGGCAATGGCGCTGGCAGTCTTCACCGGGTGCATGAAGCACAGCACCGCTTCCGGAAGCACAGCGCGAACGGCGCGCACTTCAGCAATCGAAGCGACGTCGTAATGCGTTATGCCCGAATCCCACAGGACCCGCAGCAAGTCAGCCGAAGGATTGGCTTTCACCGCATAGAGCGACTTGCCCGGAAACTTCTCGACGAAGAAGCGGGCGGCGCGCGCGGCGGCGTGCGGACGGTTGAGAATGACGGGTTCGTCGGGCGAAAAAGCGCGAACTACAGCCGGTGCGTCAGGATGATGGTGCAACTCAAGGGACCCCCAATAGGCCTTCCGGCCAGGTAACACGAAGACGAGGCTGCCTTGCGGTTATTGGAAGTCCCCTTGGGGCAGCGGGGAGTGCCTATAAATGGGTGTTGATGAACTGCAAGTGAAAATCGAAAGGGTGCAAAAATCGAATCAGCGCCCGAAATCCACTTGCGGGACAGCACCGACGCTCGCGCGTTCGGCATCGGCCAATTCGTTGAAAGCAAATGGCTGAAAACCAAACATTCCGGCGATCAAAACGGCCGGAAAACTCTCACGCGCAGCGTTGTATCTGGCGCTCGCCGCATTGAGCGCGCGGCGTGCGGCGGCGAGCTTGTCTTCGGTATCCGCCAGCTCTCCCTGCAGCGCCTGGAAGTTCGCACTGGCTTTCAGATCGGGATAGGATTCGCCCAGCGCCATCAGCTTGCCCAGCGCGCCGCTCAGCTGCTGTTCCGATTCGGCCGAGGGAGCATTCGCCGCACGGTTGCGTGCCGAGATTACCTGTTCGAGTGTGTCCTGCTCGTGCGTGGCATAGCCTTTGACTGTCGACACCAGATTGGGGATCAGATCATTGCGCTGGCGAAGCTGGGCATCGATGTCCGCATTTCCTTGCCGGCAAGTCTGGCGCAGGCCGACCAGCCGGTTATAAACGCCGATCAGTATCAGGGCGATCACAACCAGGACCGCGATGAAAATGATGAACCCCATGCCTGATATTCCTCCGCCTGCTTTGCTGCCTTGCCATGGCTATCAGCTTGCAGCAGGCAGGCAAGCCCCATGATTGAACGGCCCGATGTCGATGCATTGATGGCGGGCGAACTCGGCCAATGGCTCGCCCAGCAAGGCGATGCGCGCGCGGCGGCCAAGGCCAAGATGAAGAAGATCCAGCGATACGCCATCATCGCTGCCTGCGCAGTCGCAGTTATCTACGTCCTGCTGAAGCCATCGGACCCGTTTGGCGGCCTGCAATTCGGATTCTTCGCTGGCCTTGCAGGCTTCGGCTGGGCCGCGATGTCGAGCGCGCCAATGGTCTCGCGAATCAAGGGCGGAATAAACGGCGCAATCGCCAAGGCGCTCCAGATTGAGTACAGCGCGCAAGTCACGCCGGGAAAGTCTTTTGAAGCCGCAAAGAGCTTCGATCTGCTGCCCGGTTATGATAACAGCTCGTTCGAAGACCTGTGGTGGGGCACGCTTGGAACGCAGCCCTTCACGCTCCACGAAGCGCGCCTTACTGAAGAGCGCGGCTCGGGCAAGAACCGGCGCACTGTCGTCGTGTTCAATGGCTCGATCATGACCATTGGCTTCACCCGCCCGTTCCAGGGCACCACGCTGATTGATCGGCAGAGCCGCCACACCGGCTTTTTCGGCGGGGAAAAGGACAGCATCAATCTGAACGGCATAGAGCTGGCGCGCGTTTCCATGGTCGACCCGCGCTTCGAAGACGCCTTCACTATCTGGTCAAATGACGGCGTGGAGGCGCGCTATCTGGTGCATCCAGACTATGCCGAGCGACTGACCGCGGTGGAACAGGCCTATGCTGGCAAGAATATCCGCGCGCTGTTCCATGATGGCGATTTGCTGCTGGTCCTGGAAAGCGGCAACATGTTCGAAAGCGGCTCACTCGATGCCGAGAGTGACCGCGCTCTGCTGGCCCGCACCATCGATCAGTTCACGTCTCTGGCCGAGCTGGCGACGAAGCTCAACGAGCGCGAGCGGGCAGGCTTTAACTGAGCCTGTTTCTGAAGTCCTCGTAGCCGAAAGTTTTCACGCATCCGAGTACGTCGGTCTGTGAATCCCACAGCCAGATCGATGGCAGCGGCACGCCGTTGAAGGTGGTGGTCTTGACCATCGAGTAGTGCGCCTGATCGAGGAAGGCGAAGCGCTGGCCTGGCTCGGCGGGCACCGGCAAACGATAGTCGCCGATCACATCGCCTGCGAGGCAGCTCGGGCCGCCAAGGCGCACAGCGCCATCCTGCGCCTCGTCGATCAATTCACCCTGGAGCGCCCGCTCGCCCAGCATGGCGGGGCGATAGGGTGCCTCGATCACGTCCGGCATATGGCAAGTGGCGGAGACGTCGGTAATGGCAACCGGCATGCCGTTGTCATGGCAATCGAGAATGGTGCCCACCAGTATACCGGCATCGAGCGCAATCGCCTCGCCCGGCTCCAGATAGACTTCCGCGCCGGTATCTTCCTGAACATCGATCAGGAACTCAACCAATTCGTCGCGCTGGTAATCATCGCGGGTGATGTGGTGCCCGCCGCCAAGATTGAGCCATTTGAACTGGCCGAAGAACGGCTCGAGATAGTCGAAGGCATGGTCCCAGGTGCGCGACAAGGGCTCAAAATCCTGCTCGCAAAGTGTGTGCATGTGGAGCCCATCGACCAGATCGACATGCTCCTGCGTCAGCTGGTCGATGGGGAAGCCAAGGCGCGAATGCGGCGCGCAAGGGTCATACTTGGGCACTTCGCCTTCGGGATGCAGCGGATTGATCCTGAGACCAATGTCGAAGTGGTCTCCCCGCGCCCGCGCCGCGGCGATGATAGCGCTGCAACGGACGATCTGCTGCGGCGAATTGAAGACCACATGATCCGATATCCGCAGGATCTCGTCGAGTTCATCGGGTTTGTATGCCGCGCAATATGTCGCGATCTCTCCGTCATAGAACTCCCCCGCAAGCCGCGCTTCCCACAGGCCCGAGGTGCAGACGCCATCGAGATATTCGCCAACAATCGGCGCCACCGACCACATCGAGAAAGCCTTGAGCGCGGCGAGAACCCGGATGCCCGCCCGGTCACGAATGTCTGCGAGGATCGCAAGGTTGGCGCGCAGTTTTGCTGCATCGACGATGAATGCGGGGCTATCAACCCGGTTGAGGTCAAAGTGGGCAAATGCGCCCGGATCTCCGGCTCTGGTTTCCATGCTGTCAGATCCCGAATTGAATGTTGCCGGCACTGTCGATGGCAAAGCCGGGGTTGAAAGCGATTTCCCATGCATGGCCGTCCGGATCGGCAACGTAGCCGCGCAAGCCGCCAATCGGGGGCTCATCGGCGGCGCGCAACAACTTGCCCCCAGCCGCAAGCAATGCCCGCATCAACGTTTCAACCTCGTCGCGGCCGCGTACATTATGGGCCAACGCGAAATTTCCGTAATGTCCTGATGTCGCGCGCTGCATGTCGTCAGCCAAAGCAGCGTTTGCGAAGATCGCCAACACCAGGCCGTTCAGTTGATAGAAAATGATCTCTTCATTTTCGAAGACAGTGCTCCAGCCAAAGCCTTCGCAATAGAAGTGTTTTGATGCAGCAAGGTTCTGGCTGCCAAGAGTGATCAGCGAGACGCGCTGCTCCGCCATCATCAAAACTCCAGCGGCCGCGCCAGTTCCTTCACCTGCCACGGCAACCCGTGTGCGTTCAGCATGTCCATGAACGGATCGGGGTCCATCTGCTCGATGTTGAACACGCCCTCGCCGCTCCATTTACCCGTCAGCATCATCGCGGCACCGATCATGGCAGGCACGCCGGTGGTGTAGCTGATCGCCTGGTTGCCGGTCTCGGCATAGGCGTCCTCGTGGTCGCAGATGTTGTAGATGTAGAATGTCTTGTCGCCCGATCCATCCAGAGCCTCGCCCGTGGCGATGTCGCCGATGTTGGTCTTGCCCTTGGTCGTCGGCCCCAGCGTCTCGGGCTTGGGCAGCACGGCGGCGAGGAATTGCAGCGGCACGATCTGCTGGCCCTGATAGTCAATTGGTTCGATGCCGATCATGCCGACATTTTTCAGCACTGTCAGATGATTGATATAGGCATCGCCAAAAGTCATCCAGAAGCGGCCGCGCTCCAGTTCCGGTATGAATTTCGCGAGGCTTTCCAGTTCCTCGTGATACATCAGGTACATGTTCTTGGCGCCAACCCCGTCGAAATCGAAATTTTCGCGGATGGTCAGCGCCGGGGTTTCCACCCATTCGCCATTATTCCAGTGGCGAGCCGGGGCCGTCACTTCGCGAATGTTGATTTCCGGATTGAAATTGGTGGCAAAAGCCTGGCCATGATCGCCGCCGTTGCAATCGAGAATGTCGAGCCGGCGGATCGTCTTCAGCTTGTGCTTCTTGAGCCACATGGCGAAAACGCTGGTCACCCCCGGATCGAAGCCGCTGCCCAGCAAGGCCATGATGCCTTTCTCGCGGAAACGTTCGTGCAAGTCCCACTGCCACTTGTATTCGAACCTGGCCTCATGGCGGGGCTCGTAATTGGCGGTGTCGAGATAGTGGACGCCGGTTTGCAGGCAGGACTCCATGATCGCCAGATCCTGATAAGGCAGCGCCAGATTGACCACCAGCTTCGGGCCGATCTGCCGGATCAGCGCGGAGAGCGCGGGCACATCCTCGGCATCGATGGCATATGTCGGCACGACTACGCCGCAGCGCGCCTTCACCGAATCGGCAATCGCATCGCATTTGGCCAGGGTACGGCTGGCGAGATGGACTTCACCGAAGATATCGGGATTGAACGCCATCTTGTGCACCGCGACCGAGCTGACACCGCCCGCACCGATCACCAGAACCTTGCTCAACGTGCATCTCCTCTATCGCGGCAATGATGCGCATATAGATGGCTGGGGAAACAGCACAACACGGCCCGTGGCCCTAATATACGTTGCAATTGACAATCGAATGGCGCGCAAGCAGGTTCGCGACTTGATTGAGGGGGAGAATTCCGATGCAGAATGAAATGCTCGCGCCGGCAGCCGCGCTGGTAGTCTGGTCACTGGTCGTTCTGATATGGATGGCTGCGACGCGCTTCGCCGCTTTCGGCAAGGCCGGCGTGAATCTGGGCAAAGCGCCGCCCGGGGGACGTGGGGTCAATCTTGAAGGCGTCCTGCCCGACAGGACCAACTGGAAAGCCCACAATTATACCCACCTGATGGAACAGCCGACGATTTTCTATCCGACAGTCGTCATCCTTGCGCTGACAGGTGCCACCACGCTCGATGTGCGGCTTGCCTGGGGCTATGTCGCCATCCGGGTGATCCACTCGCTGTGGCAAGGCATGGTGAACCGACTGCCCGTTCGCGTCAGCCTGTTCTTCCTCTCAACGATTCTGCTGGCGGTGCTGGCTGTCCGCGCGCTCATGGCAACGGCGGCGCAGGCGCCGGGAGTCATCGTATGATAGGCTTGGGCACGCTCCAGCCCGCAGTGGCACTGGCCATCTGGACCATGATCATGTGGCTGTGGATGTATGCCACGCGCATTCCGGCGATGAGCGCGGCGAAAGTGGATCCCGATTCGCTTGTGCAAGGCCCGGGAAAGACCCTCGACGATGTACTGCCGAGCCATGTCCAATGGAAAGCACACAACTACAACTATTTGCATGAGGCGCCGACAGTTTTCTACGCAATGGCGCTGCTGCTGGCGCTGATTGGCCAGGGCGACGGCGTCAATGCAAAGATTGCCTGGGCCTATGTCGCCTTGCGCGTCATTCACTCCCTGATCCATGCGACGATCAACAAGGTCGTGCTTCGCTTTTCGGTGTTCAACCTTTCGAGCCTCTGCCTGATCGCCTTGATCGTCCAGGCGGCGCGGGCAGTGTTCTAGCGAACGAACAGGCTCGCCAGCTCGACATGGGTGGACCAGCGGAACTGGCCAACCGGGCGCAGTTCTTCCAGCCGGTAGCCGCCCGCTACCAGCGTAGCGGCGTCTCGCGCCCAGCTTGAAGGATTGCAGCTGATATAGACGACCCGCGCCACTTTGCTGTTGGCGAGATGGTCGACCTGTTCGCGTGCTCCGGCACGCGGGGGATCGAGCAGCACGCCATCGAAACGGTTCAATTCGTCGACCTGCAGCGGATTGCGGAACAAGTCCCGGTGCAGCGAATGAACCGGCAATTGCGCCCTTCCCGCTGCCGTCTTGCAGGCAAGATGCGCATCGCGCGCGGCTTCCACGGCCAGCACCTTGGCCGGCCCGGCGATCGCCAGTGCAAATGTGCCGAGTCCCGAAAACAGGTCGGCAAAGGCCCCTGCCCCGATGAGCCATTCGCGTGCGGCGGCGATCAGAGCATCTTCGCCATCCTGCGTCGCCTGCAGGAAAGTGCCCGACGGATAGCCGACACTGATCCCGGCAATTGAGACCGTAACCGGCTCCGGCTCCCAAAGCGCCTCTGGTCCGAAACCCTGATCCAGCGTCAGGCGCGCCAGGTGCTGGTCGCGGGCGAAATCGAGCATCGCTTCAGTCGCAGCCAGGCCTTCGACAGTCAGGCCCTTGATTGCAAGGTCGACGCCTTGCTCGACGGCGGCAAGTTCGATGTCAGCGGCAATGCGCTTGCCTTGACGTGCAAGCAATTTGCGCAAGGGTGCGATGATCGCCGCCAGTTCGGGAAGCAGCACCGGGCATTCCGCGAGATCGACGATGCTGTGCGACCGCCCCTCGCGAAAACCGACCAGCACCCGCCCGCCTTTGCTTTCAGCCCGCAGAGCCGCGCGGCGGCGGCTGCGGGGCGGCGAAAGATGCGGCGGCGCGATTCGGGATGGCGACAGCTCTTGCCCACTGGCGGCATTGGCCACCCGCTCGGCGACGAATGTCGCCAGCGATTGCTCGTCAAGCTGCTGCAATTGGCAGCCGCCGCATATGCCAAAGTGACGGCATGGCGGCTCGGCATGATGCGGTCCGTGCTCGAGCGTGCCATCTGCCAGCAGCAAGTCGCCCGGTGCGGCGCCGCTGACGAAACGATTGCTGGCTGTTACGCCATCGCCCTTGGCGGCGATGCGCAGGATCGGCTCTCCCTCGCTCACAGGCAGGCCGCGAATGCTGAAGGGATCATGTCGGCAAGGTCTCCGGCAGTAAATGGCGCCTTGCACATGCGCGCAGCCTCACCATGCAACAACACGCCTTCGCAGGCTGCGACGAAAGGTTCTGAACCCGACGCCAGACGGCTGGCAATTGTGCCGGCCAGCACATCGCCTGAGCCAGCGGTTGATAGCCAGCTCGAGGCGCGCGTGGCGCAAGCCAATCGCCCATCAGGTGCCGCAACAACGGTGTCTGGTCCCTTGGCAACAACGACCATGCCGCTCGACTGCGCAAGCGCCAATGCGCGATCGGCTTTCGAACCCGCGCCATTGCAGCCGAATGTCACTTCCAGCGCCCTGAGTTCGCCTTCATGCGGCGTGGCGATCAGCGGTGCGGCGCGTTCGGCCAAGTGGCGTTTGCCCAGCAAGATCAGGGCATCGGCATCGACCAGTGCCGGGACTGGATCGGCGAGCGCAATCGCCAGTCGCTCATGAGCTTCGGAATCGCGCCCCAGGCCGGGTCCGACCAGAATGGCGTTGTTGCGCTGATCCGTCAGAACTGCAGTCAGCGAATCGCCGCTGACAACCAGGTCCGCCGGGCCATTTGCCGCACCATCGGCGAACAGCTTGACGTAACCCGCCCCGGCGCCTTGCGCGGCCCGGCAAGCAAGCATGGCCGCCCCGGGCATGGCCCCGCCAACTACCGCGAGCAGTCCGCGCCGGTATTTGTGGGCATCGGGCGCAGGTGCGGCAAAGTGTGGGCGAGTGATCATTGTGGCAGCGCCGGCAACCGGCTCCACGCCAATGTCGACCAGTCGAAGCGCGCCCATCATGGCGCTGGCAGGCATCAGGCAATGGGCGAATTTCCATGCACCCAGCGCAATCGTAAGGTCATGTTGGGGCAGGCCTACGTTCAACGCCGCACCGCTGTCGCTCTCGATGCCGCTAGGCAAGTCGACAGCAATGGAATGACGATGGCTGCGGGACAAGCGGCCGAGCAGAGCGGCATGCTCTGGAGATAGAGCACGAGTCAAACCTGACCCGAACAGGCAATCAACCAGCACATCGCCGTTTGCGATATATTCCGGGCCATGAACTTCGGCCTGGCACAGTTCGCGGGCATTGCGGGCCGCATCAGTCGCAGGCTCGGCAGCGGCCAGGACACTCACTGTCCCGCCGCGCTCGCGAATTGCTTCGGCAATCACATAGCCGTCACCGCCATTGTTGCCCGGGCCGCAGAGCACTGTAACACGGCGATGCGCGGCAATGCGCCACACATAATCCGCCGCTCCGCGTCCGGCGGTCTGCATCAGCGCGTCCACGCCGGTTCCTGCCGCAATCAGCCGCTCCTCAGCTGCGCGCATCTGGGCGACGGTCAGGATCTGGTTATTTGGCTGGAGCATTTGCCGGCGCCGGGAACAAGTAATGATCGTCGCCGAGCGTCACTTCGATCTCTGCGCCATTGCGCTCGACATGGACTTCGTCGGAGCCATCGGCAGCCGCATAACGCCTCCCGCCTTCGAGTTCGATCAGGCGGCGAAACCCGCCGTTGGGATGATGCACTGTCACGATCGTCTGCCCCGCGGAAGTCACCTTCTCAGTTGCGCAATTCGCTGTGAATCTTCGCGAGCCCGCAAGCGCGCAGGGCAGCACCTGCGCGTTGCTGGCAGCCGCTTCCGTCGCTTGCGCCTTGGAGCCACTCCCGCCGGACGAACAGGCACACAGCAATAGGGCGCCACCAAGGATGGCAGGACGCAAGGGCATGTTCAGCCGCGCTCCACCTGGCTGACATCGCGCACCGCGCCGCGGGCGGCGCTGGTGGTAAGCGCGGCATAGGCGCGAAGGGCGGCGCTCACCTCACGCTTGCGCGCGGCAGGCTTCCACGCCTTGGCGCCCTTGGCGACCATGGCCTCACGACGCGCCGCAAGTTCCGAGTCTGAAAGGCGCACATTGATCGTGCGCCCGGGAATGTCGATGTCGATGATATCGCCATTCTCAACCAGTCCGATTGCGCCGCCTTCAGCCGCCTCGGGCGAGCAATGACCGATCGACAGCCCCGACGTTCCGCCTGAGAAGCGCCCGTCCGTAACCAATGCGCAGGCCTTGCCCAGCCCCATCGATTTCAGGTAGCTGGTGGGATAGAGCATTTCCTGCATCCCCGGCCCGCCCTTGGGGCCTTCGTAGCGAATCAGCACGACATCGCCTTCCTTGATCCCCTTGCCCAGAATGCGGGCGACGGCCTCGTCCTGGCTTTCGCAGATCACGGCGGGGCCGGAGAATTTCCAGATTGATTCGTCGACGCCCGCAGTTTTCACGATGCAGCCATCGAGCGCGATATTGCCGGTCAGCACAGCGAGGCCGCCATCCTTGGTGAAGGCATGCTCGGCGCTGCGGATCACGCCTTTTTCGCGGTCGGCATCCAGTTCAGTCCAGCGTTTGGCCTGGCTGAAGGCCTCGGTCGTACGCACACCGCCCGGAGCAGCCTTGTAGAACGTCTGGACGCTTTCCTCATTGCCTTGCTTGATGTCCCAGCGCGCCAATGCGACTGCGAGCGTGGGGGCATGGACTGTCGGCGAATTGGCATTGAGCAGGCCGGCGCGGTCGAGCTCGCCAAGGATGCCATAGATGCCACCCGCGCGGTGGACATCTTCGATGTGCACATCGGCGGCATTGGGCGCGACCTTGCAGAGGCACGGCGTATTACGCGAAAGCCGGTCGATATCGGCCATGGTGAAATCGATCCCGCCTTCCTGCGCGGCGGCGAGGATGTGGAGCACGGTGTTGGTCGAGCCGCCCATGGCAATGTCAAGCCGCATGGCGTTCTCGAAAGCCGACTTGTTGGCGACATTGCGCGGCAGCACGCTTTCATCGTCCTGCTCGTAATAACGCCTGCACAGTTCGACGGCCGTGCGGCCAGCTTCGAGGAACAATTCCTTGCGGTCGGCGTGCGTCGCCAGCACTGTGCCATTGCCTGGCAGCGACAGGCCAAGCGCTTCGGTAAGGCAATTCATCGAATTGGCTGTGAACATGCCCGAACACGAACCACAGGTCGGGCAAGCGGAGCGTTCATAGCTCTCTACATCGGCATCGCTGACTTTTTCGTCGCCAGCGACAATCATCGCGTCAATCAGATCGACCGCGCGGACTTTGCCATCCTCTGTGGTCACTTTGCCGGCTTCCATCGGGCCGCCTGAAACGAAAACGACCGGAATGTTGAGCCGCATTGCCGCGATCAGCATGCCCGGCGTTATCTTGTCGCAGTTGGAAATGCAGACGATCGCATCGGCGCAGTGGGCATTGACCATGTATTCGACGCTGTCGGCAATGATCTCACGGCTGGGCAGCGAATAGAGCATTCCCGAGTGCCCCATGGCGATGCCGTCATCCACCGCGATCGTGTTGAATTCCTTGGCAACGCCGCCGACTTTTTCAATCTCGCGTGCGACCATCTGGCCCAGATCCTTGAGGTGGACGTGGCCGGGCACGAACTGCGTGAAGCTGTTGGCAATGGCGATGATCGGCTTGCCGAAATCGCCATCGGTCATCCCGGTTGCGCGCCACAGCGAGCGGGCCCCGGCCATGTTGCGGCCGTGGGTGGATGTGCGCGAACGATAGGCAGGCATGTCAGGCTCCGGAATAGCGGGGATTCGCCAGGATTATGCGATGATCCTGCCGCCCTACACGCCTATTCCGCGAGCTTCAACGCCGCCGCATTGGCAATTCGATGAAGCCGTGCTGCCCACTCCATCTGACCTGCCGCTGTTGCAATCTGGTCCTGGCGGATTTCGACGCCGAGGTAGGGGCGCCCTTCCGCTTCTGCATGTGCGTTCATCGTCGCATTGAGCAGCTTGCCGGAATAGGGCTTTTGGTCCCCGACAATCAGCCCTTCTGCTTCGAGCAATGGAATCGCGATGCGGGCGGCGCGGTCATCCTCGTTGTAAAGCACGCCGACCTGCCAAGGACGCTGTTCCTCCGGATGGCTCGCGAGATGCGGCGTAAAGCTGTGCAGCGACACGATCAGTGCAGGAGGCACATCATCGAGCAATGCGGCCAGCGCGGCGTGATAGGGGCGGTAGAAGCGATCGAGACGCGCCTCGTGGGCTTCATGGCTCAGGCTGTTGCCGGGGATGGCGTGCCCGTCGCTGGCGATGGGGATGACGCCGGGGGCATGCTCTTCGCGGTTGAAATCGCACACCAGTCGGCTGGCATTGCCCAGAAATGCGGCGACGCCCGGCCGCGCCGCCATGCGCTCGGCAATGCCCGCAACGCCAATGTCTATCGCGATGTGCTGGCCCAGCAGCGCCGGGTCGATGCCCAGATCGATGTCCGATGGCACATGGGCGCTGGCATGGTCGGATACGATCAAAATCCCGCCAAATCGCGGAGTGCCAATAAGGCGATAAGGGACGTCCTTCACCGCAAACAGCCCGCCAGAGTCCACCATTCAGGCTGACTCTGCGCGATCTGCGCCGCCGCATGATCGCGCGCGTCGGAAGTTTCGAATAGCCCGAAACAAGTCGCACCAGAACCCGACATTCGCGCCAGCAGAGCGCCGCTGGAGCGAATTCTATCGATCACATCGGCAATCACCGGGACAAGCGCAATTGCGCCAGGCTCAAGATCATTGCGCCCGCTCAGAGCAATCTCGCGCATCGAACCCTGTGGCATGGGGCCTTTGTCCATCCCGCTCCAGGCCTTGAACACAGGGCCAGTCGCGAGTGGAACACGCGGATTGACCAGCAAGACCGGCATCCCCGCCAGATCATTGCTAATCGCCACCAGATCGGTGCCTGTGCCAGTTCCCAGGCAGGCCTCGCTAAGCACGCAGGCGGGCACATCCGCACCCAAAGAGACAGCAATATCGCGCCAGTTCGCAGGCAGACCATGCGCGCGCTCGATCATGCGGAAGACAGCACCCGCATCGGCTGACCCGCCGCCGAGGCCAGCAGCGACCGGCAGGTTCTTTTCAAGCGTGACCTTCCACCCCGCTCCGTGCGGCAGTGCGGACAAGGCCTTGCTGACGATATTGCCAAATGGATCATCAAGTTGCTGGGCAAATTCACCCAGCATCATCAATTCGTCGCGAGGCGCCGGCTCGGCCGCCAGTTCGTCGCCCGTGTCGACGAAAGCGAACAGCGTCTCCAGCTCGTGATAGCCATCCTCCCGCCGCTTGCGGACATGCAGCGCGAGGTTGAGCTTGGCAAAAGCGGTTTCGTTCATGGAGCCTCCCCGGCACGGGGAGGGGGACCGCCGAAGGCGGTGGAGGGGGCTGTCGGCCATGCGGTGTTCGGGAGGCGCGCCCCCTCCACCATGCTTCGCATGGTCCCCCTCCCCGTTCCGGGGAGGATTTTACATGTTCGGATAGTTGGGTCCTCCACCACCCTCCGGTGTTACCCAGGTGATGTTCTGAGTCATGTCCTTGATGTCGCAGGTCTTGCAGTGGACGCAGTTCTGCGCGTTGATCTGCAAGTGTTGCGATCCCGGCTCACCCACGAATTCGTAGACTCCGGCGGGGCAGTAGCGCGCTTCCGGTCCCGCATAGATCGGCAGGTTGATCTTAGTGGGTATTTCCGGGTCGCTCAGCACAAGGTGACACGGCTGGTCTTCCTCATGATTGGTGAATGAATAGGAGACCGAAGTCAGGCGGTCGAAGCTGATCACACCATCGGGTTTGGGATATTCGATAGGCTTGAACATGCTGGCCGGCTGGGTAGCCGAGGCGTCGGTGTGGTGCTTCATCGGCTTGAAGATCGGCATCTTGAGATAGCGCAGCCACATTTCGATGCCTGCCAGAGCCGTGCCGAACATGTCGCCGCCGAACTTCGCCAAGATCGGTTCGGAGTTCTGGACCAGCTCCAGTTCCTTGGCAATCCAGCTGTTTCTCACGGCATCTTCATACTCATTCAGAGCATCCTGCTCGCGGCCAGAGCCGATTGCCGCAGCAATCGCTTCGGCGGCCAGCATGCCGCTTTTCATCGCGGTGTGGCTGCCCTTGATGCGCGGCACGTTGACGAAGCCCGCGCTGCATCCCGCCAGCACGCCGCCGGGGAACGCCAGATGCGGCACTGCCTGCCAGCCACCTTCGTTGATCGCCCGCGCGCCATAGGAAACGCGCTTTCCGCCTTCCAGGATCTTGCGAATTTCCGGGTGCTGCTTCCAGCGCTGGAATTCCTCGAACGGATAGACGTAAGGGTTGGCATAATCGAGCGTGACGACGAAACCGAGTGCGACCTGGTTGTTGGCCTGATGATAGAGGAACCCGCCGCCCCCAGCGCCGCTTTCGCTCAGGGGCCAGCCCTGCGTATGCAGCACGCGACCCGCAACATGCTTGGCGGGATCGATGTCCCACAGTTCCTTGATGCCGATGCCGTATTTTTGCGGCTGGCAATCGCGCTCAAGATCATACTTGTATTTCAGTCGCTTGGTGAGGTGTCCTCGTGCGCCTTCGCAAAAGACGGTGTACTTGGCGAGCAAGTTCATGCCGGGCATGTAATCGCCTTTATGGCTTCCGTCCTTGGCCACGCCCATATCGCCGGTCTGCACACCGATAACCGCGCCATTGTCGTCATAGAGAACTTCGGCGGCCGGAAAGCCCGGAAAAATCTCGACACCCAGCTCTTCAGCCTTACCTGCCAGCCAGCGGCACAAATTACCAAGCGAACCTGTGTAATTGCCGTCATTCGACATGAAGGGCGGCATGACGATGTGCGGCAGAGCAAATTTACCGCCCTTGGTCAGCATCCAGTGCCAGTTATCCGTGACGGGCGTTTCCGCCATGGGGCAGCCCTGATCGCGCCAGTCCGGCAGCAGCTCGTTGAGAGCCTTGGGATCGACCACAGCGCCGGACAGGATGTGTGCGCCCACTTCCGATCCCTTTTCAAGGATGCAGACGGACAGGTCACCATTCAGCTGCTTGAGCCGGATCGCCGTGGCAAGGCCCGCAGGGCCTCCACCGACAATCACGACGTCATACGGCATCGATTCACGTTCGCTCATGGTTTTTCCCCATGCTTGGCCTTGGACCGGCCGTGTAAGATCAAATTCAAGCTGAGCCTTGATTGCTGGCGCTTGGCAGGTCAAGACCCCCGGCATGATCGATGCTGCAAAATCCGGGCTTGCCGAAGCGGTCGCCGCCGCGTTCGAGTGGTGGCGCGATGCCGGGGTCGACCGTTGCTGGGAAGATCAACCACAAAGCTGGATTGCACCGCCAGAGCCGCCTGCACAGGAAGAAGCCTCGCCCAGCCTCGTTGTGATGGCGGCTCCTGCCCCGATCGCACAAGGCCCCGACCGGTCAAACTGGCCGACAGCATTCGATGCCTTTTTCCCCTATTGGCTGGAAGACCAATGGCTCGACACGTCTCCTCTCGAGGCCCGCGTTGCCCCGCGTGGCCAGCTCGGTGCGGACGTGATGGTGCTGGTCGGTGAACCTGAACTGCAAGACAGCGACCGCCTTCTGTCCGGGCCGCAAGGTCGGCTGCTTGACGCCATGCTGGCGGCGATGGGGATAGAGGAAGCACAGGTTTACCGCGCCAGCATTCTGCCGCGCGCCACGCCGCATGCCGACTGGGCCGCGCTGCGCGCGCGGGGCCTTGGTGAACTAGCCCTGCATCACATCGCCCTGGCTGCTCCGAAGCGCCTTATTGCCTTCGGAGGACACCTTCTGCCGCTGCTGGGCCACGACCCGGCGAATAATCTGCCAATTTCGACTGAAGTTAACCATGGCTCCGGCAAAATCCCTATGCTTGCCGCGCGCGACCTTGCCGTGCTGCTGGAACGTCCGCGCTGGAAAGCGCGCTTCTGGCAGTCATGGCTGGAATGGACGCGGGATGCGAAGTGACGGAGTATCGCCGGCCGTGACTGCCGCCAGACTGGTTTTTTATCGATTCAAGCAGGCCGCGCTGGTCGGCACAGTGGCGCTCGGGGGATTCATGGCCGCCGCGCCTGCTGCCCATGCCAACAGCGCGGCGATCGACTATTTCCGCAACCGCGCCGCCAATTCGGCCGTGCCTGCTGTCCTCAGCCAGGATGAGCGCGAATATTACCGCAACCTGTTCGCGGCCATCGATCGCAAGGACTGGGGGCAAGTCCAGGCCCTGTTCGCGCAGAAGAGCGAAGGCCCGCTCCATGCCGCGGCCCGCGCCGAATATTACCTCGCCGCTGGATCACCGCGCATTGAATTGCCCGATCTCAGCCAGTGGCTGCAGACGGGTAGTCGGCTCCCTCAAGCTGAGGGCGTAGCCAATCTCGCGATCAAGCGCGGGGCCTCATCGCTGCCAAGCCTGCCGTCAGCACAGCCGATGGTCAGCCAGCCTGGCCTGCCCAAGCGCACCCGGCCGCGCGACACTGACGACGGCACCATGCCCGGCACGGTGTCCGCCGCCATCCTCGCGCGGATCAAGAACGACGACCCGCTTGGCGCGCGGCAATTGCTCGACGGCATCGATTTCCAGCTCAGCGACGCTGCCCGCACCGAGTGGCGCCAGCGCATCGCCTGGAGCTTCTACATCGAGAATGACCCGGCATCGGCCTATGCCCTGGCGCAAATGGCCGGTCAGGGCAGCGGGCCGTGGGCGGGCGAGGCCTGGTGGACTGCAGGGCTTTCGGCATGGCGGCTGGACGATTGCGCGGGCGCTGCCGAAGCGTTCGAGAAGGCGGCCGCCCGTTCGGACAATCCGGAACTGCTCGCTGCCTCGCGCTATTGGCAGGCCCGCGCCGAAGTGCGCTGCCGCCGGCCGGAAAAGGCCGCGCCGCTGCTAAGGCTGGCAGCCGGGCGCGACGAAACACTTTATGGCATGCTGGCCGCCGAGCAGCTTGGCGTGAAACTGCCGGAAACCCACGCGGCAGCGGATTTCACGCAAAATGACTGGCAAGCGCTGCGCAGTGAGGACAATGTGCGCACGGCAGTGGCTTTGTCGCAGATCGGCCAGGATGGGCTAGCGGATGAAGTCTTGCGGCATCAGGCGCGGATCGGCAGTCCCTCCCAATATCAACCGCTCTCCCGTCTCGCCCGCGACCTTGGCCTGCCCGCAACGCAGCTATGGATGGCGTCGAGCGCGCCCTATGGCGCCAGACCGGAACCGGCCGCGCGCTTCCCCACGCCAAAATGGACACCGGTCGGCGGCTGGCAAGTCGATCCGGCGCTGGTCTATGCCCATGCCCTGCAGGAATCGGTTTTCCGCGCATCGGTCGTCAGCCCCGCAGGCGCGCGCGGACTGATGCAGATCATGCCGGCGGCGGCCCGCGACCACGCCGCCGCGATTGGCGTTTCGGGATCGGCGAGCGACCTCAACCGGCCCGAGATCAATCTCGCTTTCGGCCAGCGTCACCTCTCCATGCTGAGGAACGATCCGGCGACGCAGGGCCTGCTGCCCAAAGTGATGGCCGCCTATAACGCTGGTCTCCTGCCGGTCGGCCGCTGGAACTTCGAGATCCAGAACAAGGGCGACCCGCTGCTGTGGATCGAATCAATCCCTTATTGGGAGACGCGCGGATATGTGAACATCGTCATGCGCAATTACTGGATGTATGAGCGCCAGGCCGGTGGCACCTCGGAAAGCCGCGCTGCGCTGGCGCAAGGCATGTGGCCGACATTTCCGGGCCTCAGCGGCTCCAAAGCCGTGCGAATGAACAACAATGGAATGATTACGAATGGCAATTGACCCGGATCGCGAATTCAAGCCGATCAACATCGCGCTGCTGACAATCTCGGACTCGCGCGGGATCGAAGAAGATACATCGGGAGATATCCTTGCCGAGCGGATCAAAGCCTCTGGCCATAACCTCGCCGCGCGCGCGATTGAAAAGGACGACCTGATTCAGATCGGTGCCCGCCTCAATAACTGGATCGACGACCGCGCGATCGATTGCATCATCACCACAGGCGGCACGGGTGTTACCGGGCGGGATGTTACCCCTGAAGCGCTTGACCGGGTCAAATCCGCCCACGACGGCAAGGACATTCCCGGCTTCGGCGAAATATTCCGCCTCATCAGCTTCAGGACGATTGGCACATCGACTGTACAATCGCGCGCCGCCGCGATTGTTGCCAGCGGCACTTACATTTTCGCCCTGCCCGGTTCGAATGGCGCGGTGAAGGATGGCTGGGACGGAATTCTGGCCGAGCAACTCGATAGCCGCAATCACCCCTGCAATTTTGTCGACCTGATGCCGCGCCTGCGCGAGGTCTGACCGGCGTTTACGCCTTGCAATATTGTTCTAGTTATGTTCCGATCAGTCCATGGAACCGGGCTACCGACTTAACCACGGCAGAGGCGCTGTCGGCAACGGCGTAAGCCGCCGCTTTGGCATGGCCGAGCGGGAGAGTGATGGCGAATGGCTGGATGTGCAGGACTCTGTGGATGGCCCTGTGGATAAGCTGCGGACAACCGTCACTGAGGAACACCCGCGTTCAATCCTCACATTCAATCAGTCTCCCGATATTCCATTCGATCGCTCGATCAATGCCTATCGTGGCTGCGAACATGGCTGCATCTATTGCTATGCCCGCCCCAGCCACGCCTATCACGACCTTTCGCCCGGGCTTGATTTCGAAACCCGGCTCTTCGCCAAACCCGATGCAGCGAATCTGCTGGCAAAAGCGCTGGCGCGGCCGGGCTACAAACCCGCCCCGATCGCCATGGGAACCAACACTGATCCCTATCAGCCCATCGAAGCGCATTATGGCCTGACCCGGCAGGTGCTCGAACTTTGCCTCGAAACGCGGCACCCGGTGACGATCACGACCAAGTCTGACCGGGTTTTGCGCGATATCGATCTTCTGGCGGAACTGGCCGGCCACGGCCTCGTCGCTGTCGGGATTTCAGTGACAAGCCTCGACCCCCGCCTTTCCGGCCTACTTGAGCCGCGCGCCAGTTCGCCGGCAAAACGGTTTGGCGCACTGGGGCGACTGGTCGATGCCGGCGTGCCCGCACACGTTTCCATTGCGCCGGTAATCCCGGCTATAACCGACGAATTTCTCGAACATATTCTGGAGGAAGCCGCCACGCGCGGAGTCAGGTCCGCCAGCTGGATCATGCTGCGTCTGCCGCATGAAGTTTCCCCGCTTTTCCGTGAGTGGCTGGAAGTGCACTTCCCGGACCGCGCTGCCAAAGTCATGGCCATCGTGCGTGAAGTGCGCGGCGGCAAGGACAATGATTCCGACTTCTTCTCCCGAATGAAACCCAAGGGCGTGTGGGCCGATCTGATCGCCCGGCGATTTGCCATTACCAGCAAGCGTCTAGGCTATGTGCGAGGCGGAATAGCCTTTGATTGCAGCCAGTTTCGCCGCCCTTCCCCTTCAGGCCAGCTCACTTTGCTGTGATGGCGCCCGCTCAGACAAGGGCGGCTCTAACTTGCCTTAAACACGGCCAGCGCTATAGCGCCCCCACTTTCGGCAGGATAAAATGGCAGCCACGTGAGCGATAAGGCAGATTACCACGGCAAAATGTTCGCCATGCGCGGTCCGATGCGGTTCAGCGATCCCCGGCACACGCCTGTGCGCGGCGATCTTGCCGATATCCGTCTCGCCGGCCGGTATTTCGTGCCGCACTATGCCGTGCCAATGCCCAGACTGATCGCGGAAACCGGCGCCGCGCTGGTTTCCGCCCCGCGCAAGGACGCCGACGTGATCGAAGGACTGGTTGCCTTCAGCAGCTTTGCCGTGCTCGATGTCGCGGGCGATTGGGCCTGGGGTCAGGCGGGCGGGGAGCAAGGCCCGGTAGGCTATGTCGCACTGGACCAGCTATCATGACCGCCCGAGTTTTCATCGATGGAGCCGTCGGCACCACGGGCCTCGAAATCGTCGAGCGGCTGCAAAGCCGCAGTGAATTCGAACTGCTCATCCTCGACGAGGCAAGCCGCAAGTCCCCCGAGGCGAGGCGCGATGCCTATCAGGCATGCGACTTTGTCGTGCTTTGTCTTCCCGATGACGCGGCGATGGAAGCGGTTTCGCTGGCTGAAGGCAGCAAGGTCCGGATCATCGATGCTTCGAGCGCCCACCGGGTAAGTGAAGGCTGGACTTACGGCTTTCCGGAGCTGGTTGGTCAGGACAGGATCGCCGGGGCCAGCCGGGTCAGCAACCCCGGTTGCTATCCCACTGGCTTCACCGCGCTCCTCGCGCCGCTCATTCGCAATGCCCTGCTTCCCTCTGACTGGCCCTATACCTGTCATGCCGTCTCGGGCTATTCGGGCGGCGGCAAAGCGCTGATTGCGCGCTTCGAGGACGATGCGGACATTGCCTACCGCGACTATGCCCTGACGCTCGGCCACAAGCACGTCCCCGAAATGCAGAAATATGCCGGCCTTGCCCACGCGCCGCTGTTTGCCCCGGCCGTGATTGCGGCGCATCGCGGCATGGTCGTGGAAGTGCCCTTGCACCTGTCGCTGATGAACCGCGCCGCGCCGGTCGATGGCCTGCGCGATTGCCTGAAGCATTTCTATCAGGCCAGCGAAGTGGTGAAAGTCCATGAAGCGGAGCCGGACGAGTTGCTGATACGTCGCTCGGCGCTGCCAAGCGACAGGCTGGATCTCTATGTCTATGGCGCTCGCGACGGGAGCCAGACCCGGCTTGTCGCCGTGCTCGACAACCTCGGCAAAGGCGCCAGCGGGGCTGCAGTGCAGAACCTCAACATCATGGCTGGCCTAGATCAGAAGCTCGGCCTCCGGCTTTGATGCCCAAACTTTGAGCAGGCACTGCACGCTTTTTGACCAGTTTTGTCGCCTAAATTTCGATCTCAGGGTCAAACACGGCAGTTTTGACAGCATTTTGTGTATTTTTCGCTCTTTTCGGTGCTCTTTGCATCGCCTAGGGCACATTCTTCGCCTCTGGCACGATTCTTGATCGGGCATTTACGAGGCATAAGGATAAACGGACAGGGATTTGCCCCGTCCGGCATCCTCATGCGGGGGATTATATTGCCGTGAAGAAGATCGAAGCGATCATCAAGCCATTCAAACTCGATGAAGTGAAGGAAGCCCTGCACGAAGTCGGCGTCTCCGGCATCACTGTGACCGAGGCCAAGGGATTCGGTCGGCAGAAAGGCCATACCGAACTCTATCGCGGCGCAGAATATGTCGTGGACTTCCTGCCGAAAGTGAAACTCGAAGTCGTCGTGCCTGACAACCTGGCCGAGCGCGTGGTCGAAGCCATCGCCAATGCCGCGCAGACGGGCCGCATCGGCGACGGCAAGATTTTCGTCATCCCCATCGAATCCGCCCTGCGCATCCGCACAGGCGAGCGCAACGACGACGCCATCTGACACTGGCGACCTAGCAATCCTCCACCCGATCGGGGTCAGGGCGGGAGGGCCCTGATGTCGGCCGGGAGGAAACGGGACGATGGCCCCAGCCCCGTCTCGAAACCACCCCGAACCTCCCCTAGCCCCTCCTGTTGGCGGGAGGGGAAAAAGAAGGAAAAGCAATGTCCAAGGCAAGCGATATCGTAAAAAGGATCAAGGACGAAGAAATCGAATGGGTCGACCTTCGCTTCACCGATCCCAAGGGCAAGTGGCAGCACCTCACCATGGTCGCTGCCCTGATTGGCGAAGATGAGCTTGAAGACGGACTGATGTTCGACGGCTCCTCGATTGAAGGCTGGAAGGCCATCAACGAGTCCGACATGATCCTCAAGCCCGACCTCGACGCAGTCTATATGGACCCGTTCAGCGCGACCCCGATGATGATCCTGTGCTGCGACATCGTCGAGCCTTCGACCGGCGAACTCTATTCGCGCGACCCGCGTTCGACTGCCAAGCGCGCCGAAGCTTTCGTCAAATCGTCGGGAATTGGCGATACGGTCTATGTCGGCCCGGAAGCCGAATTCTTCCTGTTTGACGATGTGCGCTTCTATGACGGCTACAACGGCAACGGTTTCTCGATTGACGACATCGAGCTGCCGACCAACTCGAACAAGGAATACGAAGGCGGCAACCTGGCGCACCGTCCGCGCGCCAAGGGAGGTTACTTCCCCGTCGCGCCGATCGACAGCTGCGTCGACATTCGCGGCGAAATGGTTTCGACCATGATCGAAATGGGCCTGCCCTGCGACAAGCATCACCACGAAGTCGCCAGCGCTCAGCACGAGCTCGGCCTCACTTTCGGCAAGCTGGTGGAAACCGCTGACCGCATGCAGGTCTACAAGTATGTCGTGCAGCAGGTTGCTCAGGCCTATGGCAAGACGGCGACTTTCATGCCCAAGCCGATCAAGACCGATAACGGCAGCGGCATGCACACCCACATATCGATCTGGGACGGCAGCAAGCCGCTGTTCGCGGGCAACGGCTACGCCGGTCTGTCAGACATGTGCCTCTATTTCATCGGCGGCGTGATCAAGCACGCCAAGGCGCTGAATGCTTTCACCAACCCGACCACCAACAGCTACAAGCGCCTGGTGCCGGGCTATGAAGCCCCGGTTCTGCTCGCCTATTCGGCGCGCAATCGTTCGGCCTCGTGCCGCATTCCCTATGGCGCCGGCGAGAAAGCCAAGCGCGTGGAATTCCGTTTCCCCGACGCGATGGCAAACCCCTACCTGTGCTATGCCGCGCTGCTGATGGCCGGCCTCGACGGTATCCGTAACAAGATCCATCCGGGCGAAGCCATGGACAAGAACCTCTATGACTTGCCGCCGCGCGAGTTGAAGAAGGTTCCGACCGTGTGCGGTTCGCTCCGCGAAGCCCTGGAAGCGCTGAACAAGGACCATGCCTTCCTGCTCGAAGGCGGCGTGTTCACGAAGGACCAGATCGAAGCCTACATCGAACTGAAGTGGCCCGAAGTGATGCGCTGGGAAACCACGCCGTCGGCAGTCGAATTCGACATGTACTACAGCTGGTAAGCTGCATTCATCGAGACAAGAAAAGGGGCGTCCGGAGCAATCCGGGCGCCTTTTTTCATTGTGTTCGTCGGACGCGGGCAATGCCAGCACCCGGCAAGAACCTTCTCAGTAATCCTTGCTGATCCGCGCGTTGACGCTCTGGCGGCCCGTCGTTGAAATGGCGGAGAGTAGTGACAGCCAGCTAGTCACGCGGAATTCCAGCTGGGTCGCGCTGTAGCCGCGTCCGTCGGTGATCACTTCGGCATAAAGACGCCGCGTGATATTCTTGCCGGCGGCAATGCTCGTCCCGCGGCCAAGCGCAGCATCCGCCGGAACGATCCGCAGGCGGTCGAGGCCGACAGCGCGGCGCAGGCGGTTGATCGGATCGATGCCGCCGCCGCTCTGCAGCGAAGCAATCGCCGCCCCAAGCTGCACGGCCTCGGTCGCCGAAATCTTGGTCAGAGAAGTGCCGAACAGCAGGCGAGAGAGCAATTCGTCCTGCGGCAAGGCCGGCACCGAGGAGAACACCACTTCCGGGCGAAGCGCCGTGCCGCCAATTGTAATCCGGGCAAGCAGGCCGCTCTGCTGATCTTCGGCAATGATATCGAGACGGGGGTCGGGCGGCGTAGAACCATCGAAGACAATCCGGCCCCGAGTTAGCTCAAAACGTTTGCCGGCAAATTCGTACTCGCCGCGAACCAGATCCGCCCGGCCAAGGATCGCAGGGTTAAGCGTTGAGCCCCGCAACTTGATGTCCGCGCTCCACTCGCTGGTCAGTCCCAGTCCGGCCACGGCAACGCCCTGTGCGCCCCGCGCATCGATAAGGAACCGCCATGGCACGGCCTCGGCCCGCGCCACGGCGACATCTGGCGGCAGGTTGATGTCGCGCGTGCGGACGCTGGCAAGCTGCGCGGCTGCCGCGCCCCTACCAAGTTGCCAACGCGCGCGATCGAGCGTCAGCCGGCCTGCAATCACCCCCCCTGCTCCGTCAGAACGGATCAGCAGCGGGCCAGTCACTGATGCCGCCATGTCCTCGCGCGCGAGAATGCGGGCATTGTGCGCAGCCAGCCTCAAGTCGATCGCCGGGCCATGCTGGCCGATGCCGGAAAAGTCGAATGTCCCGCTTCCCGCAATCGTACCGCCGCCCTCAGTACGCCCAGAGAGGCTGGAGAGAACAAGCCGTGAGCCGGCAAAGGCTCCCCGTGCCGAAAGGCCTGTGATGCTGGCACCCGTCAGCGTGCTTTGTAGTTGCAGATTGCTGCCTTCGAGCGATCCGCGAATGGCAGGTGATGCTGCCGAACCGGTGATGTCGGCAGCAACGGCAATCGGCCCCGTAAGGTCAAACGTGTCGAGCGCGGCAAGCCGCCAGAGGGCATCGGCGGGGCCTGAATAGCGCAACTGGGCAAACAGCGAGCCTTGCTGGATCCGGCTGACAAGATCGCCAGTGCGGGCGAGCCCGGTAACCTTGCCTTGCAAGCGCCCGCGCACCTGGCCGCCTTCGCTCGCAACGGCGCGCATTTCCACCCGGTCTGCCAAGAGGACGCCAGTGAGCGCGAGATCCATCGGGCGAGATGTGAGTGTCAGCCCTGAACGCGTAAGCCCTGCCACCCTTACCCTGAATTCCGCTGTCGGAGCCGCGTCGCGCTGGGTGCGATAGTCGACAAGGCCGGAGATGCGTCCGCCCAGCCCCAGCTCGCCTAACATGGCATCGGCAAGCGTCAGCGGCATGTTGGCAAGGGCAATATGCATATCGTTCGTGTCAGAGCCGATAAGCCCGGAAGCAATTGCCCGTCCGCCCGCGTAATCGATCTGGGTCGGGGCAAGGCGCCAACCTCCGCTTTCACGCGTCAGCACGGCGCGGCGCGGCATTGTGATGCGCTGGCCGGCGAACTGCCCTTGCGCCGCCAGGCTGGCGCGCTCGGGCGCCACATCGCCGAGCATTTGCAATTCGAACCGGCTTCCGCGCCGTCCCGCGAGAGAGGCGGTGAACCGTCCGCGTCCATCGACGATTGTCGCATTGACAGCGGCGCGCCCGATAAACAGCCGTCCGCGTCCGATTCCCTGTCCGCTGGCATTGCCTGTGATCGTGGTGTGCCCGGCGCGGAGCAAGCCCTCCAGGTTGACCCGCGCCGTGGCAATCGTCAGCGGATCCGCCCCACCAAAGCGGGCATTATTTGCAGTCAAAGCGATGCTGAACCCCTGGCCGCCATCACGCGGGACAAGGCCTATCGTTCCCTGCACGCCGCCGCCGCTAAGATTTAGCGTGCCTCTGGCCGCGCCTCCTCCGAGCGCAAGCGTGCCAGTGACAGAGGTGCTGGCGACTTCGAGCCTTTCAATCGCAATCCGCGCCGCGCCCGACTTGTCAATGAACAGGCCAAGTGTTCCGTCGAACGGGCCGAGTGTGGATTGCCCCGCAGTCTGGATGCGAAAGCCGCCCGCGATAGGCGCCAGCGCCACGCGAACATCGCGCAGTCCGGCGGCGGGTAGCGGATCGGCAAAAGTCAGCACGGCGCGCGGCCCATCGGCAGCAACCGTGGCATTGACCGTGAACGGTCCATAATCGCGCTGACGCCCGCGCCCGACGATCGTGGTCTGCCCGCCGCCCAGCACCCGGCCAGCCAGCCCCATTGCCAGCTTGCTTCCGCTCAGTGTGGCGCGTTCGATCAGCAAAGGCTGGCGTGATCCAAGCCCAAGTTTCCCGCTGAACCGTATGCCCGTCCCGGCGAGCGCCGTGAGCGTTCCATTGTCGACCCGGGCCATTCGCCCATTGATGTCCAAAGATGCCTGCCAGCCTCCAGGGCCGATCCGCGCGACTATGCCAGCATCGGCATCAGCGCTGCCCAGATTGCGTAGCGCAAGTCCGCGCGCGGCGACAGGCCCGGCCAGGTCGAAGGCGCCTTTGGCGACATCGCCGCGCAGCGTCAGCCGTGCTGCCAGCCCCGGCACCGTGAGCATCAGGCGGTCGGAAGTCAGGCTATTGCCGGCAAACAGAAGCTGGCCATTGAGCCGCACCGGCTTCAGCCGTGCATCGAAATCGGCGTTGCCGGTGACAATGCTTGCCGCGCGCGTGTCGAGCGGAATACGCAGTTCGCCACCATTCATCCGCGCAATGCCTGCTTGCGCCAGGCCGTCGATAGAAACCGAGCCACTGCTCAGCCGCGAAAGCGTCAAGCGGTGATCGATGGTCAGGTCGCGCCATGTTCCGTCGAGCCGCGCGGTCAATAGTCCGCTTTCGAGCCGGGTGCCGGGGAACAAGGCATCGCCATTTGCCGCGCGTGCGGTCAAGGCAAGATTGGCAAAACTGTTCTGGCCGAGATCGATGCCCCCTTTCATGACGGCGCTCAACCCTTGCCCGACCAGAGTTAAGTCGCCGTCCCAGCGGCGTCTCGTAAACGTGCCATCAGCGACAACCGCGACTGACGATCCAGCTGCGCGGGCCGACAGGCCTTTCAGCAAACCTTGCGGCCAGGCGATGCCGGCAAGGACAAATCGCCCGGATCGGTTGCCCAGCTGGAAAGCGGCAAGGGGCTGGCCATCGCCTTTGGCCTGCAACGAGCCTTGCCAGTTCTTCCAGCCTCCCCGACCATCAATGGCCACATCGAACGCCCTGTCGGCTCCGCTCAGCCCGGCAAGAAGCCCGCCGCGAGGCGCGCTGTAGTCCAGCTTGAGATCGAAGCGATCGGCATCGGGCGAGGCATCGAGCAACAGGTTCAGCCGGTCACCACCGCCGAGCCGCGAATTGGCCCGCACTTTGGCTCGGCCATCGGTGATCATGGCATTACCGACGAGGTCCACCTTGCGAGCCGGCCCGGCAATGCCTTGGGCAATCGTCAGTCCGGCAATTTCAAGGCGATCGATTCTGATATCGTAATCTGGCAGGATCGGAGCGTCCGGGGCACCTGGCCTGAATTTAGGCAGGCGCAGCAGCGTTCCGCGCCGGAGCACAAGTGAACGGATATCGATGCCGGTGTGGAGCCACGACAGCGGCCGCCAATCCAGCTCGGCAACCGGCACGCGGGCAAATTCGCCTTGCGGATCATAAATGCGCACGTCGCGCAGCCGCGAGGCGCCATAGACCGAGCCTTCGATACGCCCAATTTCAATTCTTAGTCCGGAATTGGGCGCAAGGGCTGCAATCCGGTCGGAAATGAAGCGATGGCCAAATGAGGTGTCGAGCAGCAGCACGATTGCTGCAGCCAGGACCAGCAGACCAACTGGCAGTGCCAGCAGCCGCAGCCACCAGCGTGGCGATTTGAGCTGCTGCGCAGTTATGGGCTCTTGCGGCTGCACAGTTTCTGGATCGTCGGGCGGCGCGGACGGGTCCATCAGAACGCCTGCCCAAGGGCAACATAGACCGCGACGGGGCTTTCACCCTCTCGCCTGCCAATCGGCGTGGCGATATCGACGCGGATCGGCCCGAAGCCGGTCTGATAGCGAAAGCCCATCCCTGCGCCAAAACGCATGCCGGAAAGGCTCGGCGTGCTGCTCTGATTGACCGTGCCTGCGTCGATGAAAGGGACCAGCGAAACCTGGCCGCCGAAAATCCCCGTCTTCACGCGCGCCTCAAGCGAAAATTCGCTCAGCGAACGTCCACCGCTGGGGCTGCCAAGCGAATCGCGCGGACCGATTTCCTGGTAGCCATAGCCGCGCACCGATCCGCCGCCGCCTGCATAGAGCCTGCGCGAAGGTGCAATGTTATCTATCTCGGTGCCCGCAATCGAGCCGAAGCGCACGCGCGCTGCCACTACGGCGCGCTTGCCGATCGGCAGGTAGGCGCTCGCGTCGGCCTGGAGGCGCGCATAGAATGACTTTGCACCCTCCGTGAGCGAAGCTTCGGGCGAGACCCGCAAGGCAGCGCGGAAACCGCGCTTGGGATCGAGCAAGTCGTCAGTCGTATCGAGCGCTGCCCGCATGGGCAGGGCGACAACGTAATAGGTCTGCGCTGCCGATGACTGGCCTGCGACATCGCCTTCGCGCTCGTTGGTCCCCACCACTTCAAGGCCCAGCGACCAGACGAGCGGCTTCTGGAAAATCAGCGTGGTCAGCTTCTCATAACTTGCCGTCAGTGAGACGGTTTTAGCGATATAGGCCTGCCGCTTGATCGATGTTGCATAGAGATCGGCGGTGAGAACCTGGTCACGCCCGCGGAAGTTGTTGCGGCGGAACGTAATTCCCGCAAGCTGCTCACGCGTTCCGGCGACAGCGCGAAGCCGCAGCAGGCCCTCGGGCGGGAAAAAGTTGCGGTGCTCCCAGCTTGCCTCAACGCGGAACCCTTCGCCTGCATCATAGCCGATTTCGCCCGAAACCGTGCGCAGCGGGGCTTTGGACATTGTCACGTCCAGCGCCAGCTCGCCGGGTTCTTCGCCCGACGGCGCTTTCACCGATCGCGGCGTGAGCGTTACGCTGGATACCAGTCCGGTTGCGACAATCGCGCGGCGTAGATCGTCGACTTCGCTGCGCTTATAGAGCGAGCCGGTTTTGAAGCGGGCAATTTCCGCCAGGTGCCATGCAGGCATGAAGTCAGGCAGACTGCTGACTATGGGGCCAAACCGGTATCGCCCGCCGATCGTAACGGGCATTGAGAGGTCGGCAATCTCGCGGGCATGATCGGCAACCAGTTCAGGCTCGCCCGTCACGGCAAAGGCATAGCCGCGTTCGCCCAGTTCCGTATCTAGATCGGTCCGCCCCTTGATGATTAAATCGTTGTCGACCGGATCACCGCTGGACACGCCGAATGCAGTTCTGAGCGCCGCCAGATCAGGCCCGCTCTTTTCTATGTCACCAAGTTCAACAGTGCCGATGGCGTAACGCGGCCCCGGAATGATCTGGAAACTGACGACCGGCTTTTCCCCGTCGCCAATGGTCTGGGATATTTCCGAGTCAAAATAGCCGTAGCTGCGCATCAACCGCCGCAGCAAATCGCCATCGCGGCGCGCGCGCGCGGCAAGCTGGGCGCGGTTGTCACTGCCTTCACCGGATAGTGCTTCAATCGTTGAGAGAGCGCCAAAACGCTCTGCAATTGCATCGCGCATAGGCAGACTGAGAGGGCCGGTCGGCACGATCAGCACCGCGCGGGAGGAGATGCGAATTTCATCCCCTGCCCCTGCAACCACATCCGGCAACTGCCCTTCGGAGGCGGCAAAGGCCTCCATTTCGGGCTCGGGCGGAAGACTGGCGAGTTCCGGCAGCACAAGGCTTTCATCCGGCCAGGGCAGTCGGAATTCCGCATCACCGGCCAGAGGCGAGGTGGGATTGAGATCAGCCAGACTGGGCACGTCAGGTGCGCCGGGGGCATTGGCCGGCGGCTCGACCGCCTTGGCCCAGCTCTCCGGATCGCGGACTGCAGAATCCGGTATCAGGGCTTCAAGATCCGGGTCGGTTTGGCTCGGCTGTGCCCGGGCAGGCTCTGCGGCCAATAATGCGAGGGCAATCGAAATCAGGGGCCGCGATAACATCAACCGTCAATCGACCAGGCGGTATTGCTCCTGCCCGCCCGGCACGCCGTCTTTCCCGCTGCCTTGCGCCGGCAGCAACTTCTCGCGCGGCATGCTGATGGCTGATTGAATGAGACGATCCTGCTCTTCCGCACTGATCCGCTCCCATCCACCGCGCGTCAGTCGCTCCAGCGGGCGATAGCGCACTTTGTATTGCATGCGCGAAGACCCATCGACCCAATAGCCCAGGTAAACGTATGGCAAGCCCATCTGTTCCGCGCGGCGGATGTGATCGAGAATGATAAAATTGCCGAGACCGCTGCGCTCGGCATGGTCGGGATCGTAAAAGCTGTAGATCATCGACAGGCCGTCGCCCTGCTTGTCGGTCAAGCAGGCACCCACCAGTCGTCCGGGCGAGACCCCGTCCGGGGAAGGCTCACGATATTCGACGACATAGCTGGTCACCGGCGTGTGTTCCACCATGTCGGAAAAATCGACCTCGTCCATTGCCGCCATGCCGCCGCCAGGATGGCGCTGGCCCAGATAACGCTGCAGCAGCTCGAACTGCTCGGCTGTCGACCAAGGACGGCACAGCGTCACTTCGAGATCGGAATTAAGCCGAAGATTGCGCCGCTGCGCCGAATTGGCCTGAAACTCATTCGCGACCACGCGCACCGAGACGCAGGATGAGCAGTCGATACACGAAGGTCTGTATGCGACTGTCTGGCTGCGGCGGAAACCTATCCGCCCAAGCGCATCATTCAGCGCATCGGCATGCGGCCCGCGCAATTCGGTGAAGACCTTCCGTTCGCTGCGCCCCGGCAGATAGGGGCACGGCGCGACGCTCGTCACGAAAAAACGGGGAAAGCGCACTGGAGCGGTCACGAAACTGCTGTTCCCTTGTTGGCGCGCGCGATGGATTCGACGCACTCCGATCTATGCCTGCCCACTCTCGGCGATAAAAGGGTTTTAACCAAGTATTATGGTAAACAGAGTCCAAATTTGCACAGGCGTGCGGCAAAACGTCCCGGCCAAGGACGAAGGGCAGCCGCTTAGTTGAGTTCGACGAGGCTGACGTCGAAGCCTTCGGACTTCAGGGCGTCAATCAGCGAATCAAGTTGTTCGCTATCGCGCGCTTCGCACTCGATCTCGGTCGCCAGGCCCTTGGCCGGCAAGTGGGTGAACACCCGCTGGTGGACGATCTCGAGAATGTTGACGTTGAAACGGTAAAACACTTGCGCCACCCGCAACAGCGACCCCGGCCGGTCCTGCAGCACAAGCCGCAGCCGCGCCAGACGCCCTGACCGCGCAAGATCGCGCAGCAGCACGTTCGCCAGCAGCCGGGTGTCGATATTCCCGCCGGAGATGACAATGCCAACTTTCTGCCCGGCAAAGAGCTCGGGATAGGCAAGCACTGCCGCCAGACCCGCCGCCCCCGCGCCTTCGGCAACGGTCTTCTCGATCTGCAGCAGCAAGGCGACCGCGCGCTCGATCCGGTGTTCGTCGACCAGCACGAAATCATCGAGCAAATCGGCCAGGACGCGGGACGTGAACTGTCCGGGCTCATAGACCGCAATGCCTTCAGCCAGGGTATCCCCGCCAACCGGGCGATTCTCTTGCTTGAGAAGATTGAACATCGAGGGATAGAGGGACGCCTCGACGCCGATCAACTTGATGTCAGGCCGCATCGCGCGGGCAATTGTCCCCATACCCGAGGCGAGACCGCCGCCGCCCACCGGGATCGCCAGCACATCAAGATCGGGCACGTCTTCGAGCATTTCCAAGCCGACCGTGCCTTGTCCGGCTGCAACGTGGGGATCATCGAAAGGGTGGACGAAAGTCAGGCTCAGCTCGTCCTCCAGCTCGCGGGCATGGGCATAAGCCTCGTCAAAGCTTTCGCCATGCAGCACGACAGTGCCGCCGACGCTTTCAGTCTGCATCACTTTGACCGTGGGCGTGGTGCGGGGCATGACGATGGTGACGGGAATGCCGAGGCGTGTTCCATGATAGGAAAGGCCCTGCGAATGGTTGCCCGCAGAAGCCGCGATAACCCCGCGATTGCATCGCTCCGCGCCCAGCAGGAGCATGGCGTTGAGCGCGCCGCGTTCCTTATAGGCAGCGGTGAACTGCAGGTTTTCGAACTTGAGATAGATTTCCGCCCCGGTAATCGCGCTCAGCGTCTTGCTGTGGAGCGTCGGGGTGCGCACCACCGCTCCGGCAATCCGGCCGGCGGCAGCGCGAACGGCATCCGCGGTCAACAACGAATTGTCGCTGGCAGAGCTTGGGGCGGGCTTGTGCATCGCCGCGCCCTAGCGGATGGCAGGCGCTTTGAAAACCGCTAAGGCCGCTCGCCCCCCTGGTCCGCATCGAGGCGCGGACGGATAAGCTGCATCAAGGCCATGGTAGCCACGATGGCGAGCGTGTCGGCAACCCAATCGCGAATGTCGCAGTCCCGTCCCAGCTGGGGAAGCGCCTGCACCACTTCGATCAGAGCGCCCAGGAATGAAAGCCGCTCCGCCATGCGCCAGATATTGGCCTGCGGAAAGCTGACCGCGCCCAGCGCCGAGATGACCGCAAAAGCCAGCATGTGGTTGAATTTGTCGCCCATGCCGTTGGTGCCAAAATCTGGCGGATGGGGAAGGAGCGCCATGGTCACGGCAAAGAGGAGCGCTGCCCAGAACAAGAGCCGAAGCAGCCGCACGAATCCTGGACTGGCTAACAATTTCATTGCCGCGCAGCGATAGAGCAATGTTACGTCAATGCAACTGCAGGCAAAAACCCGGCCAAGCAGGGGATGGCAGCGCGCCGGGAAGTGGTTAGAGTGGCAATCATGAGCGAACCACTGAATGTGTCATTTATCGGCCTCGGCGTTATGGGCGGCGCAATTGCCCGCCACATCGGCAATGCGGGGCACCGCCTCACGATCTTCAATCGCTCGCCCAGCCGGGTCGAGGCTTGGCAGGCGGCGAACCCCGGCCTCGCCCATCGCGTGGCGAAAAGCCCTGCCGATGCGGCCAATGGTGCTGACGTGGTGCTCACCTGCGTCGGCAATGACGATGATCTCGCGGATGTCGTGCTCGGCCCGCAGGGCGTATTCGCGGCGCTGCGCAAAGGCGGAACTTTCGTCGACCACACGACAGTGTCGGCAAGGATCGCCCGTCAGATCGCCGTCGAAGCGCGCGACAAGGAAGTGCACTGTGTCGATGCCCCGATGACCGGATCGCAAATCGGGGCCGAGCGCGGCACCCTCACGGTCATGTGCGGCGGGCGCAACGATGCCATCGAGGCTGCGCGTCCGGTGATGGAAGGCTATACGCGCCGCATCGTCCATGTCGGCAAGGCCGGTGCTGGTCAGATCACGAAAATGGTCAACCAGATCTGCATCGCGGGGATCGTTGCCGGATTGGCGGAGGCCGCCCGCTTCGCGCAGGCCGAGCATCTCGATCCCGAAAAAGTGTATGAGGCGATTTCCGGCGGCGCGGCGCAGAGTTGGCAGATGGACAACCGCTGGCTGACAATGATGAACGATGAATTCGATTTCGGCTTCGCGATCGACTGGATGCGCAAGGATCTTGGCCTCGCCATGGATGAAGGCCGGGGCATCGGTGTCTCGCTGCCCATCACGGCGCTGGTCAACCAGCTCTATGCCGATGTGCAGGCCCTGGGCGGCGGCCGTCAGGATACCAGCGCCTTGATCCGCAGATTGCCCCGGCGGGGCGGCCGATGAAGTCAGCTCTTGTCGCGGCGCTGGCATGCGTCGCAGTGTCTTTGGCGCCGGCTCCCGCCTGTGCCGACACGCTGATCGACAACATTAACGGGCTCACGCTCAATGCCGATGGCAGCGTGCAGCGCTTTGGCGGCGTGTTGATCGACGATAGCGGGCGTATCCAGCAACTCTATCGCTCGGGCGAAAAGCGGCCTCAACGGGTGGACTACCGGCTCGATGGCAAAGGCCAGGTGATGATGCCCGGTCTTATCGACAGCCATATCGAACTGATGCGTCTCGCCGTCACGCGCATCGCCCCGCCTGCCCCCGGCGCACGCCCGCGTCCCGAGGACCGCGATCAGGCGCTGGTCGACATCCAGAAGCTGCTGCTCGAGCGCGGTATTACGACAGTGATCGACATGGGCACGACCATCGAGGACTGGCAGGCCTATCGACGCGCGGGCGACGCCGACACGCTGTTGATGCGAATCATCGGCTACGCAGCAACTGTTGACGACATGGTTTTGATCGCCGGGCCCAGGCCGACGCCATGGCTTTATGACGACCACCTGCGCCTGATCGGCCTGCGGATTGCGTTCGACGGGGCACAGCCAGCGGCGGCACCTGCTCGACCGGCAGGGGCAAAGCCATTGGCGGCAAGGCCCTCGGCGCGGCCACCAGAGCCGACAATCCCGCTCAAAAACCTGCTCAGCCGTGCAGGGATCGATGGGTTTCAGCCAGCCATCCGCGTCCGCAACCCCGCAGCTCTGCCGGCATTGTTCGATTCGATCGCAGAACTATCGCAAACCTACAAAGGCGAGCGGCGCTGGCGGCTGGATCTGGGTTTTCGGCCCGCCCCGGACGATTTCGGAAGGATCGCAGCGGGGGGCATGGCACTGACCTTGCTCCCCGCATTGCCAAGCGCCACAGACAGTGCGCTGCCTGTATCGGGTGTGGCAGTTGCCAAGGTTCGCCTTGCTTACGGCTCAGCCGCGCGCGGCGCCCTGCCCGATCCGTTTGCCCCGCTAGCCGCCGCCTTGCCGCGCGAAGAGGCCCTTGCGGCGAGCACCAGTGATGCAGCGTGGGCAGCATTTGCGGATGGCCGGATTGGCCGTCTGGCCATCGGCCAGCGCGCCGATTTCATCCTTGTGGATCGTGATCCCCTGCTTGCCAGCAGCGGTGAATTGCGAGCGATCCGCGTGCTGCAGACGTGGGTTGGTGGCAGAATGGTCTACCGCGCCAACACAGATCTTGCCCCGCCTAGAGCCAGATGACACTAGACCGGCGGCACAGGATCGATAGTTGGCGATGCCGCATTGGCCGCAGCCTCGCGTGCGGCTCTGTTTTCGCTCAGGCGCATAATCAGCAGCGAGCTTTCAAACAGCAGATACATCGGAATAGCGAGCAACAGCTGAGACACTACATCGGGCGGCGTAATCACCGCCGCGACAATGGTGATACCGACAATCACATAACGGCGCGCCGAAACGAGCTGGGCGCGGCTGACGATTCCGGCACGGTTCAGTAGCAACAGCAGCACGGGCAGCAAAAAGCAGAAACCGAACGCGAGGATGAATTGCATTACCAGCCCGAGGTAGTCATCCGAATTGGGCAGTGCCTCGATTTGAACTCCGCCTTGCTGGCTCTGGAAACTGAGGAACCAGTGAAAGGCTGTGGGCATCACTACGTAATAGGCGAGCGCGCCGCCGCACAGGAACAGCACTGGCGTCGCCAATAGGAACGGTAGAAAGGCCCGCTTTTCCTTCACGTAAAGCCCCGGCGCGACAAAGGCCCAGAGTTGATTGGCAATCACCGGAAAGCTGACGAAGAACGCGGCGAATAGCGCCACTTTCATCTCGACGAAAAACTGCCCGTAGAGCTTGGTGTAAATCAGCTTGTTCTGGCCGGCGGCCAGCAGCGGTTGCACCAGAAATGCGAGGATGTCCTGCGCGAAGTAGGCACAGACGGCAAAGGCGAACAGCAGCACGGCAATGCACCGCATCAGGCGGGTGCGAAGCTCGATCAGATGATCGAGCAGCGGCGCCTGCGATTCGTCGATGTCCTGGATACGGAACAATTTCATGGCGGCGGCAGTGGCAGTTGTGGTTCCGACTCAGCTGTCTTTTCTGGTACTTGTGTCGAAGCCTCGGTTTGGGGCGCGGTCGAAAGCGCGGGCTCAACGGCGGGGACTGCGTGGCTGGCGGTGTCCCAATCGGGCACTTGCGTGGGCGTGGCTGCCATGATCGCGGCGTTCTGCTCGCGCCAATTCTTTTCCATTTCCTCAAGCTCCGCCTCGCGGATCATGGTTTCGATGCCGGTGCGGAAATGGCCCGAAATGCTGCGAATTTTCGCAACCCACCGACCGGCGGCGCGCAACGCCATCGGCAAGTCCTTGGGGCCGATGACAACAATCGCAACGATAACGATCAGCAGAAGTTCGGACGCGCCGATGTCAAACATGGCGGCCGCTTCCGATTACTGACCGGCTTTGGTCGTGTCGCTAGCCGTTGCTGTGGGCGCAGGTTCGGCAGCAGGGATTTGTGCCGGAGGCGGGCTGGCAGGCTTGTCATCCTCATTGAGGCCCTGCTTGAAGCTTTTGATTCCCTTGCCGAAATCACCCATAATATCGGATACACGGCCGCGCCCGAACAGCAGCAGCACAACGATCAGCACAATGATCCAGTGCCACAGCGAGAAACCACCCATTTCGACGACTCCGAAATTTTTCCGGCGCGCGGATAGCACGCCAACCAGTCTTATCTAGGCCTTTTCATCAGGGCTTACCAGTGTCGCCTCGCCCTCTTGCTGCTGATCAGCCTGATTTACGGCCATGGCGGCTTCCAGACTCTCTTCGACAGGATCGAGCAGGCCCGCAGCGCGCAGCTCGTCGATCCCCGGCAGGTCCTTGCGCGAGGCAAGCCCAAAATGATCGAGGAATGCAGGTGTCGTTGCGTAGATCACCGGACGGCCGGGCACATCGCGGCGACCGGCGACGCGCACCCAGCCCGCTTCGAGCAGCACGTCGAGCGTGCCCTTGGCAGTCTGGACACCGCGGATCGATTCGATTTCCGCGCGGCTGACCGGTTCATGATAGGCGACGATGGCGAGCACTTCTGTCGCCGCGCGCGACAGGCGCCGCAATTCCTCGCGCTCGCGGCGCAGCAAGTGGGCGAGATCTGCGGCAGTCTGAAAGTGCCAGCGTCCTCCCCGCTCGACCAGTTCTACCCCCCGTCCCTGATAGTGGTCCGCCAGTTCAATCAAGGCCTCTCGCACATCCGCCCCGCCAAGATGGGTGGAAATGGCCTGGGGAGACATCGGCTCATCCGCCGCGAACAGCGTGGCCTCCACCGCTCGGACAAGATCGCCATCCGGTGTCATGCCCTGACGTTCCGCAGCATCAGTGGCCCGAAGACGTGTTCCTGCGCCAGTTCCGCCTTGCCGAGCCGCGCCAGTTCGAGCGCGGCGACAAAACTCGATGCCAGCGCAGAGCGGCGCAGGCGCGGATCGGCCCATTCCTGCTCATGCGACGGGGGCAGAAATTCCTGCAGCTCCATCCAGTCCAGCGTCAGGCCCAGCATCGCCGAGACGCGGGCCAGCGCGCTGTCCAGCGTCATCACCATCCGGTCGCGCACCATATGCACCACGGGCGCAGTGCGCGCCTTGACCTGGCCATAGGCCTGCACCAGCGCAAACCAGTCACATTGCCACTTGTTCTTGCGATCGACCCTGAGGCCTTCCGGCGCGCCGCGTGGGAAGACATCGCGGCCCAGACGGTCCCGCGCCATCAACCGCGCCGCAGCCTCGCGCATCGCGCCAAGCCGGGCGAGTCGAATTTGCAGGCGCAGAGCCAATTCCTCGGCGCTGGGTTCGTCCTGTTCCTCGCGCGGTAGCAATAGCGAGCTTTTGAGATAGGCCAGCCAGGCGGCCATCACGAGGTAGTCCGCCGCCAGTTCAAGCCGCAGGGCCTCAGCCCGCTCGATATAGCCGAGGTACTGGTCGACCAGATCGAGTATGGAAATGCGCCGCAAGTCAACTTTCTGCCGCCGCGCCAGATCCAGCAGAAGGTCAAGCGGACCTTCCCAGCCATCGAGTTCCAGATAGAGCGCGGAATCGTCGCTGGCGGCCGTGGCAATGCCTTCCCAATCATCCGCCTCGGCGCTGAGCGCTGGGGTCAGATCAAGGTCAGTCATGCCGACACCAGGCCCAACAAGGCATCGCGCTTGGCCAGCAATTCGCCCTGAATGCCGGCTGCGCCATCGACGCGAGTATCCGCCAGTGCGCTTTCGAGCCGCGCTGCGGTTACGGCACTCATCGTCGGCAACGCTTTGGCAATGCCCTCCATGTCGTCCATTTTCGCCCAGCAATTGAGCGCGATATCGCAGCCTGCCGCAATCGAACGGGCCGCGCGCTCCGGCACAGTGCCGGACAGGGCTTCCATATCGAGATCGTCTGTGAGCAGCAGCCCGCCAAAACCGATGCGCTGGCGAATGATATGCTCGATCACCCAAGGGGATTGCGTTGCTGGGCTATCCTTGTCCCAGGCGGTGAAAACGATGTGCGCGGTCATGGCAATTGGCGCCTGATTGAGCGCGCGGAATGGGGCAATGTCGGTTTCGAGATCGGCATCGCTCGCCGTCACCGTGGGCAATTGCTTGTGACTGTCACACAAGGCGCGCCCATGACCGGGCATGTGCTTGATCGTGCCGACGATCCTCGCGCGCGCCAGCCCGTCGAGCACGGCCCGGCCCAGCGCGGCGACGCGCAAAGGCTCGAACCCGTAGGCGCGGTCGCCGATAACGTCGTGAGCGCCTTCCTGCCTGACATCGAGCACGGGCGCGTGAGTGCAGGTGATCCCCGCTTCGGCGAGATCGTGACCCAGGGCCTCGGCATTGGCGCGGGCGGCTTCGATGGCGCTGGCAGGAGCAATGTCGTAAAGCCGGTCGAATACCACGCCGTCCGGCCAGGCCAGCCATTCCGGCGGCTTCAACCGGGTGACGCCGCCGCCTTCCTGATCCACAGTGATCAGCAGGTGCTCTCTGCCATGGATCGAGCGCAAGTCGTCAGTCAGAGCGCGCAGCTGCCCGCGGTTTTCGACATTGCGTTTGAACAGGATATAGCCCGCCGGATCGGCCTCGCGGAAGAATGCGCGCTCACCATCAGTGAGCGTCGTTCCGGAAAGGCCGAATATCGCGGGGGTCATCAGCATCGAATCGCAGCATCGCGCCGCTTTCGCAAGGCTCGTGCCGCGCTACCATGTGGAAAGCGCTGTGCTGTGTGAGCCCGCCTATTTTACCTGGCAGGGCAAACCGCTCGCCTTGAGCCGTTGACAAAGCGACTGCGCCGCACTCGCGTCACCGGAGACGACCTGCAAACGGAACACCGTACCGATATCGGCTTGCCCTTCGACAATGCGATACCGCTGGCCGGAAAGCGCGGTGTATCGCTGCACCAGCCGGCCCCAGGCCGCTTCGGCCGAGGCCTTGGTCGAATAGGCGCCGACTTGTACTGCCGGGCCTCCCCCAGTGGCAGACGCTCCGCCAGCCGGCGCCGCACTTGGGCTTGGCTGCATCTTGCCCGATGTCGCGCTACCCTGGGTGGACGCACCCTTGCCGAGATCAACGCCAGGTTTGGGCACCGCAGCCGGCACTGTCGGCGGGACGGGCGGCGGTGAGGCCTCGCCCAGTTTGGCGGGGCGTTCCTGACCTTCGCTCACGGCAAATGCGGTGTTCCCAGTGCCTTCGAATGTCTTTCCGCCCGGGTCCTTGGGGGCTTCCTTGTACGGTTCAGCTGGTGGCGGCAGCGTGCTGCCGTCGGCGACTACCGCTTCGTCACTGGTGCGGTGGGTCGACCACCAGATGCCGCCGATGATTGTGGCCAGAGCGATCAACCCCAGCACCACGAGGCCAAAAATTCGGCCGCTGCCCGCTTCCTCGACGTCTTCGTCATCGTCGGCGTCGAGCCAGGGAAGGCGTTCTTCGTCGGCCAGGTCAAGCTGTTCAGGCGTGTCATGCAGATCCAGTGCCTCATCGGCGCTGTCAGTTGGCGGGAGATTGCCCCCTGAAATGTCAAACGGTTGCTCGTCCCCGTCGCGACCCCCTTCGCGACCAAAATCTGAACCTGCCATATTCACATTTCCTCTACTGCCTTGACGCCCAATAGCGCCAAACCATTGCGAACCAGTTGCGCGATTTGTGCGCCAAGAAACAGTCTGGCACCAGTCACTTCCGGATCCTGTGCCAGGATGAAGCGTTTTTCCGGCCGGTCATTGCCCAGGTTCCAGTAAGCGTGGAAGGTTGCGGCCAGGTCATGCAGGAAGAATGCGATCCGGTGCGGTTCGCGGGCCTGCGCCGCCGCCTCAATGAGCCGGGGGAACTGTGCTGCCAGCTTGATCAACTCGCGCTCTTCCTCACCCAGTCTTTCAAGGTGTTCGCCCGACGGCCCCAGCCCTTCGGCCGCTGCCTTTCGCAATGTCGAACAAATTCGCGCATGGGCATACTGGACGTAGAACACCGGATTGTCTTTCGAAGCCTCGACCACTTTGGCGAAGTCGAAGTCCATCTGCGCTTCGGGTTTGCGAGTGAGCATCGTGAAACGAACTACGTCCTTGCCGACTTCGCGAACGACATCAGCCAATGTCACGAAAGTGCCGGAACGCTTCGACATTTTGACCGGCTCGCCGTTGCGAAGCAACTGAACCATCTGCACCAGCTTGACTTCGAAAGGCACTGGATTGCCGCCCTCGCCCGTCATAGCCGCGACGGCCGCCTTGATCCGCTTCACCGTGCCGGCATGGTCCGCCCCCCAGATATCGACCAGCGCATCGGCACTGGCAGCTTTCTGGAAGTGGTAGGCAAGGTCCGCCCCGAAATAGGTCCATGATCCGTCCGACTTCTTGATCGGCCGGTCCTGATCGTCGCCAAATTTGGTCGAGCGAAACAGCGGCAGCGCAACCGGCTCCCAGTCATCGAGTACTTTGCCCTTGGGCGCCTCAAGCTCGCCATCATAGACCAGATCGCGTGCACGCAGCCATTGCTCGGCCTCTTCAGGCTTGCCGGCCGCCTGCAATTCAGCCTCGGAGGAGAACAGATCATGTTCGATGCCCAGAAGCGCGAGGTCGGCCTTGATCATCACCAGCATCGCAGCGACCGCACGCTTGCGGAATAGCGCCAGCCAATCACTCTCGGGGGCCTTGGCGTAGGTATCACCAAATTCCTCTGCCAGCGCCTTGCCGACGGGGACGAGGTAGTCGCCCGGATAGAGCCCCTCGGGGATTTCCCCGACTGCCTCTCCCAGCGCTTCACGATACCGAATGTGAGCCGAACGGGCGAGGACGTCGACCTGGCCGCCGGCATCATTGACGTAATATTCGCGCACGACCTTGTGCCCTGCGAATTCAAGCAGGCTGGCCAGCGCATCGCCAACAACGGCGCCTCGGCAATGGCCCATGTGCATTGGGCCGGTCGGATTGGCCGAAACGTATTCGATGTTCACAACCTTGCCGCCGCCCGCGTTCGAGCGGCCATAGTCAGCACCGAGCGCGGCCATTGCATCAAGCTCCGCGATCCAGACTTCCGGAGTAAGGCGCAGGTTGATGAAGCCAGGCCCTGCCACGTCGGCGCTGGCGATTTCGGGCCGCTTTGACAGTTCAGCCACCAGCGCATCGGCCAGCGCCCGCGGATTGGTAGCGGCGGGCTTGGCCAAAACCATCGCGGCATTGGTCGCCAGATCGCCGTGGGAGGGGTCGCGCGGAGGCTCCACGGTGATCGCCGCACGGCTGAGACCGCGAGGCAGCGTGCCTGCGGCCTCCAGCGCATCAAGGGCGGCGTGCAGGTGGCTGGTAAAAAGGGAATAGAGTGTCGCGGTGTCTGTCATGGGCGCGCGGTTAGCTTTTTTGGGAGGGATTGGGAACTGTTTCGCGCGAAGACGCTGGGACGCAGAGAATTCAACGCACTTTGCTCCATGTCTCTGCGCCTCTGGGCGAACCCCAATCAATCCTTCAAAACCTGTCCGAAATAGCCTATCGGCGCCCTTCATGCCCCCCGCCCCGCCTCCGCAGACCTACAGGGTCAAGAGCTTCGGCTGCCAGATGAACGTCTATGATGGCGAGCGGATGGCCGAACTGCTTGCCGACCAGGGCATCCGCGCTGCCGCTGAGGGCGAAGAGGCCGATCTGGTGGTGCTGAACACCTGCCACATCCGGGAAAAGGCCGCCGAAAAGGTCTATTCCGACATCGGCAGACTGCGGCGACGCGATGGAACGACTCCCTTGATTGCTGTCGCCGGGTGTGTCGCCCAGGCTGAGGGCGAGGAAATCATGTCGCGCGCGCCGTCAGTGACCATGGTCGTCGGCCCGCAGGCTTATCATCGCCTGCCGCAAATGCTGAGCCAGGCGCTGGACGGCAAACGCGTATCTGACACCGATATGCCTGCCGAAACCAAATTCGATGCCTTGCCCAGGCAGCGCAAGAGCGGGCCGTCCGCTTTCCTCACAGTGCAGGAGGGATGCGACAAGTTCTGTACCTATTGTGTAGTTCCATACACGCGCGGCGCTGAAATTTCGCGGCCTTACCGAAGCCTGCTTGATGAAGCGCACAAGCTCATCGAGGCGGGAGCAAAGGAAATCACTTTGCTCGGGCAGAACGTCAATGCCTGGCGCGGCGAGGACGAAAGTGGGCGCGCCTTCGGTCTGGATGGGCTGATCCGCGCACTTGCGGACATTCCGGCCCTGCTCAGGATCCGCTATACCACCAGCCATCCTGCTGACATGACTGACGGCCTCATTGCCGCGCATGGCGAGATTGCCAAGTTGATGCCATTTCTGCATCTTCCCGTGCAATCAGGCAGCGACCGCGTACTCAAGGCGATGAACCGCAGCCACACGGCTGACGGCTATTTGCGTCTGCTCGACAAGGTTCGAGCGGTCCGGCCGGATATCGCTTTGTCTGGCGACTTTATCGTCGGCTTCCCGGGTGAGAGCGATGCCGATTTCGAAGCGACTTTGCAGCTCGTGGCGCGCGTAGGTTATTCGCAGTGCTACAGCTTCAAATACTCACCCCGACCCGGCACACCTGCCGCGACAATGAGCGATCAGATTGCGCCCGAAGTAATGGATGAGCGGCTGCAGCGGCTTCAGGCAGCTTTGCAAAGCGGCAGCCTCAAATTCAACCAGGGTACAGTCGGCAGGAACTGCGATGTGCTTGTCGAACGAAAAGGCAAGCGGCCAGGACAATGGCTGGGCAAGTCCCCTTGGCTGCAGTCGGTCCATTTCGCCGGGGATTATGCCATTGGCGACATCATTCAAGTCGAACTGACCGATGCTGGGCCCAATTCACTGTCCGGGAGACCTTTGCTGGCTTAGCCGCAGACAAAATGAAACGGGCCGCAGTTTCCTGCGGCCCGCCCATTGGCATTGTTTCGGTGACGCTTAGCGCCAGAAGAAATCACGATAGACCGTGATCACCCGGCCATTACGCACGTTGATCAACAGCACATCGTTGCCATAACGCACCCAGCGGCGGTTATAGCCTGCGACCGGAAGGCGATAGCGAGCCGGGTTGGCGACCCAGTAACGCTGGCTGTAATAGCTTGGCGAAAGCTGGAAGCCGACGGTCAGCGTGCGATACTGATAACCGCGCGGGCCATAATATGCGCCAGCGCGAAATGCGCTGCGGTTTGTGTTGCGGTAAGCGCGCCAGTCCTCGCGCAGTTCACGGCGGTCTTCACGCAATTCCTGGCGATCTTCACGGGCTTCCCGATGGTCACCGCGGCGCATGTCCTGACGGACTTCCTGACGATCACGGCGGACTTCCTCTTGCCCACGGCGGATTTCGCCCGCGCTCTGCGCACTGGCCGCCATCGGCGCCAGCGAAGCAGCTGCAAGCGCTGCAATAAGGTATTTACGCATAGGTATTCTCCTTCAATCCACCACGTTCTTCGGTGAGACGCTGTTATCGGCGGTGAGGCATTAACTCGCGAGGAACCGAAAAGTTCGCTCCCGGCAATATCTGTCGCGCTCTGCGACATATTGCGGGCCAGGCAAATTATACCATGACGAACGATCTGCGGGGGAAACAGTATTTTCGCGACTTGCAGCTTGAATGAGCGTAATTACATTCCACTGATGGAATCAGGCAGTTTCGCCGACCTATGAAAGGAGCGCATGCCCCGCAAACCCATCCGCGCCCACAACGTGGCGCAATTCAGCCCCGAAGGCCGCCAGAAAGCTGTCGGCAATCGTGCCCGCGCAGAAATCGAGTTCGACGAACCGACTGTTCTGGGATCACTATTCGGGCAGTTCGATGCCAATCTCGTGCTGATCGAGAACCGGCTGGGGGTTTACATCGGGGCACGCGGCAATCGCATTCAGATCGAAGGCAGCGAAGACGCAGTGGCCCGGGCCCGGGACGTGCTGAAAGGGATGCACCAGCGGCTTCTCCAGGGACTCGATCTCGACACCGGCGCGGTCGATTCGCTGATCGCCATGTCCAACGAACCCACGCTTGAAGGCATTATAACAGGCGGCCACGATGCGCCGCCGGTGATGATCCGCACGCGCAAGAAAACCATTGTCCCGCGCTCGGCCATGCAGATCGAATACATGCAGGCGCTGGCGCGCGAGGACATCATCTTCGCGCTCGGCCCCGCAGGCACGGGCAAAACCTACGTGGCCGTTGCCCAGGCCGTCAGCCAGTTGATGTCCGGCAGCGTGCAGCGCCTTATCCTCTCGCGGCCCGCCGTCGAAGCGGGCGAAAGACTGGGCTTCCTCCCCGGCGACATGAAGGAAAAGGTCGATCCTTACCTGCGGCCGCTTTACGACGCGCTGTACGATTGCATGCCGCCCGAGCAAGTTGAGCGCCGCATTGCCTCTGGAGAGATCGAAATCGCGCCGATTGCCTTTATGCGCGGGCGGACTTTGGCTGATGCATTCGTAATCCTCGACGAGGCGCAGAATACCACACCCGCGCAAATGAAGATGTTCCTCACACGCTTCGGCCAGAACAGCCGCATGGTCATTTGCGGCGATCCGCGCCAGGTCGACATCCCCGGCGGCGACGCAATGAGCGGCCTGGCTGACGCAGTGAAGCGGCTCGAAGGCGTAGATGGCATAGCGGTCACGCGATTCACGTCGGCGGATGTCGTGCGTCACCCGATCGTCGGCCGGATTGTTGAGGCTTACGAAGGCAAGGACGCGTAAGCCCTGCCGTAATGGACCTTGATGTCGAAATTGATGACCGTTGGCCTGCGGGTCACGACTGGCAATCACTCGCGGATAAGGCTGCGATTGCTGCAGCAAGCGTCCTCCCCGAACTCGGCAACCAGCGCCTGTGCGCCAGCTTGCTGTTCACGACCGACGCGGAAGTCCGCGCACTTAACAGCGAATGGCGCGGCAAAGACAAGCCGACCAATGTGCTGTCGTTCCCGATGCTGGAGCCCGACGACCTGCAGGAACTTGCCAACGAAGGGCCGCCTGAAATGCTGGGCGATATAGCTCTGGCACAGGAAACCTGCGCGCGCGAAGCCGCCGAAAAGGGCGTTAGCCTGGGCGACCATGCCGCGCATTTGATCGTCCACGGCCTGCTGCATCTTGCCGGCCTCGACCACGAGATTTCCGACGAGGACGCAGAAGCAATGGAAACACTGGAGATAAAGGCGCTTGCCCTCATGGGCATCGCCGATCCATATGGCGACCGGTAATCCAACTAGGGGGTTAGACAAGACCAATGGCCGATCATGGCCCCGCTTCAGGAGAAGCGGAAAGTAGCAGCTCGCTGTGGCGGACCATGCGCCGAATCTTCTTGCGCGGAGATGGCGAGCAATCACTGCGCGCCCAGCTGGTGGAAGCCATCGACGAGCATGAAGACGACGTTGGCGCTGATTCGGCTGAAACTGGCGACCTGTCGCCGCTTGAGCGGCAGATGCTGCGCAACCTCCTGCATTTCAGCGAGCACGACGCTGATGACGTCGCCATACCGCGCGGCGCGATCATCGCCTTGCCGGCCAGCGCCACGTGGGATGAAGTCGTCGCTGCATTTGCCGAACACGGCCACAGCCGCATGCCGGTCTATGTCGATACGCTGGACGATGTGATTGGCATGCTATTGATCAAGGATGTTTTCGCCCATCTGGCCTGCGCCAAGGCGCCGCCGAAGGATTGGAAAGCCTTGATGCGCCAGCCCTTGTTCGTGCCGCAGGCGCGCGGGGCCCTCGACGTCCTGGCCGACATGCGCGCCAGCCGGACGCATCTGGCAGTAGTGGTAGATGAATATTCGGGAACTGACGGCATCATCACGATCGAGGATCTGGTCGAGGAAATCGTTGGCGACATCGAGGACGAGCATGACGACGCGCCTACCGAACTGCTTGTCGCGCTCGACGAAGGGATCTGGGAGGCCGATGCCACTGCCGAGCTCGACGATGTTGCCGCGCGCATCGATCCTGCGCTGGCGCAAGTCGAGGAAGCGGTCGACACGCTTGGCGGCCTCGCTTTCGTGCTGGCTGGCCATGTGCCGGAGCCAGGCGCAATTCTGGATCATCCCAGCGGCTGGCGCATGGAAGTGGTTGCCGGCGACAAGCGCCGCGTGACCCGGCTGCGCCTGCATCCGCCCGAAACCAACCAACAGGAAGACTAAGCGCAATGCCAGCTCGCCGCCTGCCGCCATTGCGCTCGCTCGAAGCGTTTGTCTGGGTCGCCCGTCTGGGCTCGGCCAAAGCCGCTTCGAACGAACTTGGACTCAGCCCTTCGGCGCTTTCCCGCCGGATCGGAACGCTGGAGGACTATACCGGCAAGCGCCTGTTTACCCGCCAGCATCAGGCCATGAAGCTGACGGATGACGGGCAGTCGTTCTTCGATGTCGTCTCGCCCAAGATGGACGAGCTGTCTTTGGCAATCGAATCGCAAGTGGAAAGCGATTCAGTGCTGCGCCTGCATCTCGGCGTGCCTTCGCTGTTCGGCGAGCAGCGGCTGTTTCCGCGGTTGCTCGAACTGCGCCATTTGCACCCGCGCCTGCACATCGATCTGGTGACCGGCCGCAATCTGACCGAGCGCGTAGGCGATACGCTCGACGCGGCGATAATTCTGGCGTCAGACCCCGAGCCATCGTTCCATTCGGTACGGCTCGATCACAACCGGGTCCACGCGTTCACCTCACGCAAGCTCGCGCAGGAAATCGGCGACAAGATCGACATTGCCAAGCTGTCGAAGCAAACCTTCCTGCTGCACGATGATCTGCCTGACAGTTTCGAAGCCTGGAAGAACGCCATGGGGCTGGAACAACTGCAGCCTGTGGCGATCGACCACTTCGATTCCGGCCAGCTGGTCCTCGAAGCCGCTGCACAGGGCTTGGGCATCGCGATCATGCATTCCGACCATTTCGAGCGTGCCAAGGACCCACGACTTGCGCGTCTGTTCGATGTCGAAGTGGAAAGCCCATACAGCTATTGGTTCGTCTGCCGCCCGCGCGATCTGGCAAGCAGGCCCGTACGCATATTTCACGACTGGCTGCTGAAGGCGGGCCTCTGAAAGCCTGAGGGAGGACTGCATGAAAGCACGTTACATGATTGGCACGGGCCTGCTCGCAGCGCTTTCCCTTGGTTCCCCTGGCCAGGCCGCTGTTCCCCGCGCAACGCCGCCCGCACTCGCCGCCTCGTGCCTCAGCCCAGTTTTGCGCGGCGACAGTGCCGCGTCCATCTTGCGTCGGTTTGGCGTGAACGCCCGGCGGGCAACTTTGCCCGGCGCCGAAGGGAAGACGATCCCCGGCGTGGTGATTTACCCCCGCGACCCGCGACGGAGAATGGAAGTGACGTTCGACAATTCGCGCATGATGCGCGTCAGCAGCGTCAGCATTTCCGGCGCGCACTCTCTCTGGAGCATGGGCGGCCTGTCACTCGGGGACGGGATCGACAAAGTAATCGCCCGCAATGGCCGGGCATTCACTTTTTCCGGCTTCGATTGGGACTACGGCGGCTTTGTGACCGATCTGAAGGGCGGCGCTCTGCAACAACTCCCCGGCGGCTGCCGCATGGGCATTCGCCTCGCCCTGCCCGCAAATGTAACATCGACGCCTGACGCGCTGATGGGCGATGTACAGGTGGAATCGACCAACCCGGCGCTTCGCCGCGTGCGCCCGATTGTCAGCGAGCTGATCCTGAACTTCTGAAACAAGAACGGGCACGGCAGCCCTAAACTGCCGCGCCCGCGCAACTTCGAATAATTGCAGTCAGCCGCTCAGCTAATCGTCGCCTTGACGATCTTGCCAGGCTCGCGCGGCGGTTCGCCCTTGGGCAGCGCGTCGACATGTTCCATGCCGCTCTCCACGACGCCCCAGACTGTGTATTGCTTGTCGAGGAAAGTGGCGTCGTCGAAGCAGATGAAGAACTGGCTGTTGGCCGAGTTCGGGTTGCTGGAACGCGCCATTGAGCAGACGCCGCGCACGTGGGGCTCGTTGTTGAATTCAGCCTTCAGGTCCGGCTTCGAGGAGCCGCCCATACCCGTGCCATTGGGGCAGCCGCCCTGCGCCATGAAGCCGGGAATGACGCGGTGAAAGGTCAGCCCGTCGTAGAAACCTTCGTTCACCAGTTCACTGATGTGAGCAACATGGCCCGGGGCCAGATCGGGACGCAGCTTGATGACGACGTCGCCAGTGTCGAGAGTGAGCGTAAGTGTGTCAGACATGTCGATCTCCTGAGATTTGTGCGTGCATATAGGGCCGATTGCGACAAAGTCACCCCGAGAGCGTTTGCCCGGTTGGTTTTGGCGCCTCCCCGGTTGCTTTTGCCAAATGCCGCCCTAGACCGGCTGCGATGAATCCACAGGATCGCCCCGAAGCCGTGCCCAGCGATGCCGAAGACGGCGAGATTGCCGTGGCCGCGCTACCGGGCGATTCGCCTGCGCCGGTGGAAAGCGAAGCCTTCGATGAAGACAACCGGCTGCTGCCGGAATTCGTGCGCAAGGTTGAAGACGCGCTCGACCGGGGGGACCGGGATGCGGTCTATGCCCTGGTAGAGCCGCTCCACCCAGCCGACATTGCCGACCTGTTCGAGCTGATCGGCCGCGATGAGCGTCCTGCGCTTGCCCGCGCGATTGGCGATCTGATGGGCGTGGAAGTCATCGCCGAACTCAACGACCACGTGCGCGAACTGTTCGTTGAAGAGCTTCCCGCCGGAACTGTTGCCGACATTGCCGAGCAACTGGATACCGACGATGCCGTCGCCATGCTGGAAGACCTCGACGAGGACGACCAGCAGGCTGTGCTGGCGGAAATGGAGCCGGAAGAGCGCGCCGCGATCGAGACCGCGCTATCCTATCCCGAGGAAACCGCCGGGCGATTGATGAGCCGCGACTTCGTGGCTTTCCCCGAGCACTGCACTGTTGGCGACCTGATCGATTACCTGCGCGATAACACCGAACTGGCAACCGAGTTCTGGGAAGTGTTCATTGTCGATCCTTCGCATCGCCCAGTGGGCACATGCCTACTGTCATGGATCCTGCGGTCACCCCGCCATGTCGCCCTGACTGATGTGATGAAGCGCGACCAGACGCTGATTCCAGTAACGATGGATCAGGAAGAAGTGGCTCTCCGCTTCCAGAAATATGCGCTGATTTCAGCCGCCGTAATCGATGAAGGCGGCAGGCTGGTCGGGCAGATCACCGTCGACGATGTTGTTCATATCATCCAGGAGGAAGCGGGCGAGGACGTCCTGCTGCTGTCCGGCGCGGGCGACGGCGACATCAACGAGCCAATCCATCTGACGATCCGCACACGGCTGGTCTGGCTGGTTGTCAACCTCGGCACCGCCATGATTGCCGCGAGCGTAGTCGGCTTGTTCCAGGGCGCAATTGCCCGGTTTGCCTTGCTGGCAGTCCTGATGCCGATTGTCTCCGGGATGGGCGGCAATGCCGGCACACAAACGCTGGCCGTGGTCGTGCGCGCGCTTGCCACCAACCAGATTACCAATGCCAATACCTGGCGGATGATTTTTCGCGAACTGGGCATAGCCGCCGCCAATGGATGCGCGCTGGGCGTGCTGATAGGGACTGGCGTGGGCCTGTTGTTCCAGAACCCGCTGCTGGGCGTGGTGATTGCCTCGGCCATGCTGATCAACAATCTGGTTGCGGGACTCGCCGGCATCATGGTGCCGCTGACGCTCGACCGGCTGCGTATCGATCCCGCCGTGTCGTCGGCCGTATTCGTCACAATGGCGACCGACGTTATGGGCTTTTTCAGTTTCCTGGGCCTCGCCGTACTGAGCGGCCTCACGGGCTGAGCGAGTGCCGCTGCACCTGACCAAAGTTGCCTATGGCGCGACCTCGATGGATGACCTTGTGGGCTGGTTCGAAAATCGCGGCGATGAGGCATTCCTTACCACGCGCTATCTCCCCAAGCGCCATGCGGAAATTGCGCCAGCCGATGGCCCTGGCGGATCGCTTTACTGGATATTGAAGCATCAACTGGTGGCGAGATCGCCAATCCTGCGCTTTGCCGAGGCGGATGGCGGCAAGACGCATATCGTCATCAGTACGAGGCTGATTGCCGTCTACCCGCGCGCCAAACGTGCCCATCAGGGCTGGCGCTATCTGGCCGACAGCGATGCGCCGCCCGACATTGCGGACGGCGATGCTGACAGCAACGTGCTGCCCGCCGATCTGGCGGGCGAGCTTTCGCGGTTGGGATTGGTTTAGCCAACCACCAATCTCGTCATCCCGGCCTACGCGGGAATGACGAGATTTGTTTCAGATCAGCGCGAGGGACGGGCCGCGCGGGGCGCATTGCCCCGATCGTCCCGGCGTCCGTGATTGCGGGGGCCATTGCGATCGCCTTCCGGGCGCGCAGGGCGTCGATCGCCATGCGGAGCGGGACGACGATCGCCCTGCGGCGCGGGACGGCGCTCACCTTCGGGCCGAGCAGCACGGCGTTCACCCTCACCGCGCGGCGCGGAAATCCGCTCCTCGTGCTTCAGGGGGTTATGCACCGGGCCATTGGAACGGGGGGCCCATTCCTTGCGGACCTGCTCGTTGCGGGCGTGCTGATCGCGGCTCTGGCCGTCGCGCGATTGGCCGCCATTGCTGCGGTTGTTGTTGGGCCGGGCCGGGCCGCCCCGTCCGCCGCCACCACCGAAGCGGCCACGACGGTCGCGCTCCTCGCGGCGGGCATCCTGTTCGGCCTCAGCAGGCTTGCGCGAAGGCGCCGGCAGCCGCGCGGCTTCCTTCTGGAAATCCTCGGGCAGCGGCAGCGGCATAAGCTGCACGCCTGTAAGGCGTTCGATATCGCGCAAGTATGGCTTCTCGTCCGGTGCGACGAAGCTGATCGAAATGCCGTCCGCCCCGGCGCGCGCGGTGCGGCCAATGCGGTGAACATACTGCTCGGGCACATTGGGCATTTCGAAATTGAACACATGGCTCACTCCCGAAACATCGATGCCGCGCGCGGCGATGTCGGTCGCGACTAGAACCGGCGTGGTGCCCTTGCGGAAAGCAAACAAGGCAGCCGTGCGCTGGGCCTGGCTCTTGTTGCCGTGGATCGCAGCGGAATTGACGCCGGCGGCGTTGAGATGGCGGACCACGCGGTCCGCGCCGTGCTTGGTGCGGGTGAAGACCAGTGCGCGATCAACCGCGCCCTGTCCTTCGCTCTCGGCAAGGCCAGCACGCAGCTTCAGCGTCAACAGTGCCTGCTTTTCAGCCTGGTTGATATGGGTGACATACTGGTCAACCCGCTCGGCCGTGGTCGCCTGCGGGGCAACTTCGACGCGGACCGGATCGTTGATGAACTGCCGGCCGAGATCGGCGATCGCCTTGGGCATCGTCGCTGAAAAGAACAGGCTCTGACGCTCCTTGGGGAGCATGTTTGCAACGCGCTTCAAGGGCACGATGAAACCGAGGTCCATCATCTGGTCAGCCTCGTCGAGCACGAAAATCTCGACATTGCGCAGCGTCAGCGCGCGCTGGTCGATCAGATCGAGCAAGCGGCCCGGCGTGGCGACAAGAATATCGGTACCCGGAACAAGTGCGCGGGCCTGCTTGCCGACGGGCACGCCGCCAAACACGCATTGCACCGACAAATTGAGGTACTTGGCATAGCCGCGCATGTTCTCGGCGATCTGGGCTGCCAGTTCACGCGTGGGCGATAGCACCAGCATGCGGCACGAGGCGCTGCTGCGGGCCTTGGGATCGGCGGCAAGGCGGTGAAGTGAAGGCAGCGAAAAGGCTGCCGTCTTGCCGGTGCCGGTCTGGGCAATGCCCAGAATGTCGCGGCCTTTCAGCAGAGCAGGAATTGCCTGCTTCTGGATCGGCGTGGGATCGGTGTAGCCCTTGGTTTCGAGCGCACGGACGAGAGGCTCGGCAAGGCCAAGGTCGGAAAAATAGGACATTTTGAACTTTCAATATGGAATGCGGACGCGCGGACATCCTGTCGGCGCGAAGCAAGGGTTCGAACGATGCGACCCTGCGTGAAGAAGGAAGCTTCAGGCGATAACGGCGACCGTACGTCCGGGCTGGTTCTGCATGGAAACGCCGAACCTCACGCTGCCGGGACTACGCCGGGATAAACCCGGGCGCCGATTGCTGGATGGCGATCTAGTGTGCGTTGCAGCAAAAAGCAAGGAAATTGCGCAATGGGCAATTTTCCTGGCGATTATATACCTTGCAAACACGATAGGGCTGTGGCATAGAATCCGGCAAGGAGTTCAATGTCATGTCTGCCCTTTCCCGTCCCGAGTTCCACAGCGAAGATGCTGCATTTGCACGCCTCGAAAAAATCGTGTGGGCAGGAGAGCCGGTTTGCCCGCATTGTGGCTCGCTTGAACGGCTGACCAGGGTCAAGGCGAACGCTGAAAAGCGCATCCGCGTCGGCCTGTGGCGCTGCGGTGCCTGCAAGAAGCAGTTTCGCGTGACCGTGGGCACGGTGTTCGAGCATATCCGCCTTCCCCTGCACAAGGCCATGCAGGCGGTTTACCTGATGACCAGCAGCAAGAAGGGTATCAGCGCCCACCAGCTGCACCGCGTACTCGAAATCACCTACAAGTCCGCTTGGTTCCTGGCCCATCGCATCCGCGAGGCCATGCGTTCTGGCAACCTTGGCCCAATGGGCGGCGACAACGGCATTGTTGAAGTCGATGAAACCTACATCGGCGTGAAGAAGGGCACGGTGAAGCGTTCCGCCTATCACCACAAGATGTTTGTCGTGTCGCTGGTGGACCGTGCGACCGGCGAAGCACGCTCCACTGTAGTTACCCGCCCGACGCGCAGCGAGATCGAGCCGATCTTGGCTGCAAACCTATCTCGCGAAACCCGGCTGATGACGGACGAAGCCGCGCTCTACAAGGGCATGGGCAAGGTGTTTGTGAGCCATGAGGCCGTGCGCCACGGCTTCGGCGAATATGTGCGGGGCGATGCCCACACCAATACCATCGAAGGCTTCTTCTCGATCTTCAAGCGCGGCATGCGCGGCGTTTATCAGCACTGTGGCGAGCAGCATCTGCACCGGTATCTGGCGGAATTCGACTTCCGCTACACCAACCGGGAAGCGCTGGGGTGCAATGACACTGACCGCTCTATTGCCGCGATGAAGGGCATCGTTGGCAAGCGTCTGACCTACCAAACAGTTGATCGCACGGCCTGAGCCGCCCGTAGGCTATCAGTATGTTTTGCCACTGGAAATCAACGATTTGCAAGGGGTGCCGACTGTGGTAAAGCATCGCCGAAGCAGGTGGATAACCAAGAGCCGAAGGAGTACCGGCAAGCGTGAATGCACCTCTTAGTCAGCGCGAGTTTTGGCGCGCCCGGCTGTTCGTTCCGAATTATCGGATACGAGAGGCAGCGGACTATGCCCACCTGTCACCCCAGACCGTAGCCAAGTGGCACACCGCTCCCGGTAGCAATCGCAAATCCACCCTTTCGGCCAAAGAAAGGGGCGCGTCGCTGTCCTATCTCCAGTTGATCGAAGTCGCTGTCGTTTCATCGTTCCGCAAGGCAGGCGTGAGCCTGAAGAAGATCAAGGCGGCGCGGGAGTTTCTGTCCAAACAACTAGAGGCTGAGTTTCCATTCGCCGTTTATCGCTTCAAGACTGATGGCAAAGAACTTTGGATGGATTACGCGCAGTTTGAGGCTGCGGCGGGTGATAAGACCCTGCTCGTTGCATCTCGGCAAGGGCAGCTTGCATGGGGCGACATCATCGGCCGGCTGCACGAATTTGACTACGAGAATGATGACGGGCTGGCGATCCGCTGGCACGTTGCTGGTCGAGACGAAAACGTGGTGATTGATCCAAGGATTCAGTTTGGTGCACCGTCCGTTGAAGGCGTGGCAACCTGGGCCTTCAAAGGCCGGTGGCAGGCAGGGGAAGTTCTTGACGACATTGCCGATGACTTCGGCGTGTCGAACTCCGATGTTCTCGCTGCGCTTCGTTTCGAAGGGATCGACGCAAGCGGCGGGAGGCACGCGCGGCACTAACGCTCTACTTCGACCGCAATTTCGGGAAGAAATTCCCGAAAGCGCTTTCCGCGTTGAAGTGCCCCTTTGAGGTGCGCTCTCACGAAAGTGAGGGATTCGCGGACAAGATGGCGGACGATGAGTGGCTGAATATCGTTGGCGCAAAGGGGTGGATTGTTTGCAGCCACGATGCAAAATGGCAGAATGAAAGCGCGGCTCGGAAAGCAATCGAGCAACACAAGATTGGCTGTTTCTATCTTTGGGGTGCCAGCTCCATTGGCTTTTTCAAGATGAAGAGTCTTGCGCACAACTACGACAAGATCGTGAAGGTATGCGATACGGAAAAGCGACCGTTCATTTATCGAGTCACCTCAGACAATCGGCTTCGAAAGGTGTTGTGATGCCCACTGACAAGACCCAGCTAGACAAGTTCAAGCAAGCCGCCCGCGAACACGATGCGGACGAGAACGCGGCGCATTGGGATGAGCGGTTGAAGAAGATCGCCAAAGCCAAACCTGCGCCGGAGAAGCCGGAGAGTGGCGGATGAGATAATGACCTACTCCGACGACAAGAGAACCCGATGGGGGTGTCTGGTCTTCGGAGGCGTGAGCTTCGCCCTCACGTTCTGCGTTTTGTTCTGGCTGGTCTTTCCCTTTGTGGCGCGCTGACCCCCGCGTTTGCAAGGTATATAATCGCCATTTTCCTTGCTCTGCGGAGGAGTATTTCTGGGTTTAGCCTCGCTCGATCCACCACTTCATCAGGTGGTGGGCCACGGCAAACCGTGGCGGAGCATGAAAGGCTTGCCCCCTGCCTCCGTTGCTGGTCGCTTCCATCGCCTCGGTCACTTCGGCGCGCGTGAACCAGCGAGCGTCCTCGAGCTCGTTGGCATCGATCGTCAGTGCGGGATCGTCCGCATAAGCAATGCAGCCAATCATCATCGAGCTGGGAAATGGCCAGGGCTGGCTCATGACATAGGCGACATCGCGCGCCCGGACGCCGGCTTCCTCGAATACTTCGCGCTGCACAGCCTCTTCGATCGTCTCACCGGGTTCAACGAATCCGGCCAGCGCGGAGAAATTGCCGGCGGGAAAGCGGGGCTGGCGGCCAAGCAGCAAGTTATCCTCATGCTGCAAGAGCATGATCGTCACCGGATCGACGCGCGGGAAGTGTTCAGCCTTGCAGGAGTCGCAATTGCGTTGCCAGCCGCCTTTGGCAATCCTGGTGGGCGCACCGCAGCGCGCGCAGAACTTGTGCCGGGCATGCCAGTCGATCATGCTCCGCGCCGCGCCATATGTCGCCAGTTCTTCCCCGGAGAGTGAAGCCAGCGCCTGCCACAGCCGCGGATTGGCCGGGGCAGTGCTGCCCGCCGCGGGCACTTCGGCAAAGCAGCCGCGGTCCCCGCTCAGGCCAAGGAAAACCAGATCGGACTGCGGATCGACATCGACCAGAGTTCCCCAGGTCAATTCACCTTCGGGCGAAACCACCGGATCGAGACCATTGAGCAGCAACAGCCGGGCGCGGAAATTCATCAGTTCGGCAAGGGCATCCGGGCTTTGGCGGATGTGGTCGGCCCGGTCGATCGGTGAGCCGGCAAAGGCAATGGACATCGAATATCAACTCCTGGTGAAACTGGCTTGCACATCGGCGCGCAGCGCAGTCTGGTAATCTCGCAGCAACTGGCTGCTGGTCGGCGGCATGAACTGGACGAATATCGAGGATCGCACCCCGTGGCGCATGTCGACTGTGGCGACTGTGCCCGCTGCCCCCGCCCAGCCGAATATTCCCGCTTCCGCGCCAATTCCCACGCGCCCGCCAGCACCGAAGTGGCACGGCGGCCCGAGAACCGTGGAGGCCAGGACGCCCGGTGGCAGCAGGTTGCCCGTGCCCGCACGCACGGCAGCCTCGCTCATGACCCGCGTACCGCCCGCCAGCCCGTAATTCGCCAGCATCGTGAGGAACCGGTCATAGTCGCGCGGCGAGGATACCAGCCCCGACCCGCCGAACGGGAAGGCCGGTTTGTCGAGAAAAATCGAGTCCGATCCTCGGTCGATCGGAAAAAGGTTTTCGCCGATCGCGCCATAATTGGTCGTCAGGCGGTGGGCTTCGCTGCGGGGCACCTGGAACCAGGTGCTGGTCATGCCGCAAGGTTCGAAGAGGCGGCGTTGCAGAAACTGGTCGAATGGCTCTCCGGAAACAACTTCGATGACGCGGCCCAGCAGATCGAGCCCCACTGAGTAGGACCATTGAGTTCCCGGATCATAGACGAGCGGCAGCTCGGCCAGCTTGTCGGCAAAAGCTTCCAGACTGGAAATCGAGGGTTCGACCGAAATGCCCGGGATCGAAAGCCGCGTCACGCGCCCGGCCACCAACCCCGCATCGGCATAGGCTTTGCGCAGCGGCCCTTGCTGGACGATGACGTAGCCCAGTCCGGCCGTATGCGTCATAAGGTGGCGGATGAGGATCGGGCTCTTTGCTGGCCGCACATCTCCAAGCGGTCCATCGGGCGTCACTTGCACCTGCATCCTGGCAAACCGGGGCAGAATGTCTGCAAGCGGCTGATCGAGGCCCAGCTTGCCCTCCGCCACCAGCATCATAGCCGCCATGCCCGTGATCGGCTTGGTCATCGAATAGATGCGAAACAGGCTGTCCGGCGTTACAGGATCGGCATCGGTGAAGCCCTCGTCGCCGCGCAAGGCAAAGCGTGTTTGCTGGCCGGGCAGGCCGAGACTGCAGACGAGGCCGGGATATTTGCCGGGGCCGACGCACCGGGCCATGAACTGTGCGATGTTGCGCATGCTGGCATCGCCTGCGGGCTCAGCGCGTGCGAAATCAGCCGGGACCAGCGCAGCCAGTGAAGCCCACGCCCCCATGCGCATGGCATCGCGCCGCGCCAGCCTGGTCCCTTCACCGAACAACGAATTCATTCTCCCGTACCGGCCAGGGCCAACTGCGCGGCCCGGGCGAAAAGCGTTGGCAGGCCGGCCTCATCGAGCCGGTCCAGCGGCCACCATTCGCCATCCGCTGGCGAAAGACTAGCCCAATCGCTTCCCGAATAAACCCGCAAGCTGAGCGTCAGGGAAAAATGTGTGAAGACATGGACCAGGCTGCCGCAATCACGCCACTGGCCATTAAGAGGCGCCGCTCCCTCGCCATTGCCGCGTGCGCTCCACCCGTCGCTGGGCAAGGCGCGCATTCCCCCCAGCATGCCTTTGGTCGGCCGCCGGACCAGCCAGACTTGCCCTTCCCGCGCGATCCACCAGGCAGTCCCGGCGATCTGCGGGCGCGAAGGCTTGGCAGCCTTGACCGGATAGTCGGCGGCGCGGCCTTCGGCAAAGGCGGCACAGATGGCGGATAAAGGGCAAAGCAGGCAGCGCGGATTGCGGGAAGTGCAAATGTTCGCGCCCAGATCCATCATCGCCTGGGCAAAGTCGCCTGGCCTGTCTGGGGGTGTGAGCGATTCTGCATTGCGCCGGATAGGCGCACGGCCACCCGGCAATGGCTCACCAATCGCGAATAGTCGCGCCACAACGCGTTCCACATTGGCATCGACGACTGTCGCGGCCTCGCCAAAGGCAATCGCGGCAATCGCGGCGGCGGTATAGGCCCCGAGCCCAGGTAGCTCCCGCAACTCCCGCTCGGTGCCGGGAAACTGACCGCCTCGCGCCGCTACGGTGCGGGCACAGGCCAGCAGGTTTCGCGCCCGCGCATAATAGCCCAGCCCTGCCCACGCGGCCATGACATCGCCGTCGTCAGCTTCTGCCAGAGCTACAACCGTTGGCCAGCGCGCGGTGAAGCGTTGGAAATAGGGTATGACAGCAGCCACCGTAGTCTGCTGCAACATCACTTCGGACAGCCACACCCGGTAGGGATCTGGCGGCGCTACGCCCGGCGGCGAGCGCCAGGGCAGCACTCTCGCATGGGCATCGTACCAGCGCAGCAGAAGTTGCGATGCGGAATGTGCGGATGCAGCCATGCTGGCCCCTATGACATTCCCGAAGGCTGGGTTAAAGGTGCGCGCAGATGGAACGCGAAACCCCGCCCAAGCCTGCCAGCAAGTCTGCCGCCGCCAAGCAACCGCGCCGTTTCGAGCGGGCGCGCGGCGGTCCGGCGCGGGCCATTGCAGATCTCATGCCTGAAGTCGGCCGCACCGCGTTTCGCCGCTTCGGCTTCGTCCAGTCCAGCGTAGTCACGCGCTGGCCCGAGATCGTCGGTCCGCGTCACGCGCGGCTCTGTGCGCCGGAAGCGATCCGTTTTCCCCCCGGTGAGAAAAGCGACGGCATTCTTCAGCTGGTCGTCGTGCCAGCTCATGCGCCGATTATCATGCACGTCATCCCGGAAATCATCGAACGGGTGAACCGCTTTTTCGGCTATAAGGCCGTTGCACGAGTGAAGTTGCGGCAAGGCGAGGTCAAGCCGCCGCCGGGCAATGACCGGCCGAGTGCGCCGCCCAGCTTGCGCCCGATCCCGATGGAGCTTGGCGACAGCTTGCGTGACATCGGCGATCCGGAGCTTCGCGCCGTTCTCGAATCGCTCGCCCGCAGCATGGGCGGGATCAAGCCATCAGACGAACAGGATCGATAAAATGCGTCTCGCAAAGCTTGCAACACTAGTCTTTCTGGCCCTGTTTGCAGTCGCCGCCCGGGGCGACTGGAATGCCCAGGTGGCAGTCCTGCCTTCTGGCAGCCACTTGCTCGGCAATCCGGCCGCCGCGACCAAGCTCACCGAATATATCAGCTATACCTGTCCGCACTGCGCCGAGTTTGACCGGCAGGCGAGCGATTCAATGCGACTGACTTATGTCCGCTCGGGCAAACTCTCGGTAGAATACCGGCATCTTGTGCGCGATCCGGTCGACATGACTGTGGCAATGCTGACGAATTGCGGTCCTTCGTCCAAATTCGTGCAGAACCACATCACATTCCTGCGCCAGCAACCGCAGTGGATGGCGCGGATAGACAACGCGCAAGGCCAGCAAGTGCGCTGGACCACAGGCACGCCGCTGGCGCGCCGCCGGGCGATTGCCGACGACCTTGGGTTTTACCAGATGATGCTGGCACGCGGGTATGACCGACCGACCGTCGATCGCTGCCTTGCGGACGAGAATATGGCCCGCAAGCTTGCCGATCAGACCCGCGAAGCCTCTCAGCTGGGGGTTCCCGGCACGCCCAGCTTCCTGATCAACGGCGAGCTACTGGCCGGCACACACAGCTGGCCCGCGCTGCAGGCCCAGCTCAAGGCGCGAATCTAGGCATTTCGCGGGGGAAACTGTGGAGATATCGTGCTTGCGGGACCACTCGCCCTTCAAGCGAAGCCGTGCTTGCGTTAGCCTGAATTCAACCAAAGAGACGAGGATATCTTCATGACCGTTCGCCACGCTGGCCGTATCCTTGCCGGCAACGTCTTCCTGGCTGTCGCTGCCTTGTCACTGGGCCTTGCAGGTTGCAGCAAGGGATCGAACGACAAGACAGGCCTGTCGGGAGAGCCAATTGCCAAGATCGCTCCGCCTGCGGGCAAGTCGTGGGCCGATCAGGTCGCCAAAACACCCGAGGGCGGCTATCTGATGGGCAACCCTGCCGCGCCGATCAAGCTGGTGGAATATGGCTCGTTGACGTGTTCGCACTGCGCCGAATTCTCCGAGAAAGCATCGACGCCCCTGCGCGATGAATTCATAAGCTCAGGCCGCGTGAGCTATGAATTTCGCAATTTCGTGCGTGACCCGATGGACCTGACCGCGGCCTTGCTCGCGCGCTGCGGCGCGCCGGAAAGCTTTTTCGCCCTCATAGAACAGACTTTTGCCAACCAGCCCGAGATGTTCAAGAAGGCGCAGGCTGCAGGCGAGCCCGCTTACAATGCGGCGATGAACCAGCCCGATGCCAAGCGTTATGCGGCCTTAGCCGAATTGACCGGGCTGACCGAATTCTTTGCAACTCGCGGAATTGCCAAGGACCAGGCGAGTGCCTGCCTCGCCAACAATGCCGAAGGTGAGGCTTTGGCCAAGCGGACCCAGCAACAGGGCGAAGAATTCAAGATCGAAGGCACGCCGACTTTCCTGATCAATGGCAGCTCGATCGGTTCGATGGGTTGGGAAGAACTGCGCACCAAATTGCAGACTCTCGGCGCGCGGTAGGAGCCAGACGATGAAGCCGCGAGGAAAAGCGTAACGGCCATGCGCATCAAGCGGCTCAAGCTCAGCGGTTTCAAGAGCTTCGTCGAGCCTGCCGAACTGCGCATTGAGCCGGGCCTTACCGGCGTTGTCGGGCCGAACGGCTGCGGCAAGTCCAATCTGCTCGAAGCCATTCGCTGGGTGATGGGCGAAGCCAGCGCCAAAAGCCTGCGCGGCGGCGGCATGGAAGACGTTATTTTTGCCGGCACCGCCCAGCGTCCGGCACGCGATTTCGCCGAAGTGGTGCTGCATGCTGAACTGTCGGGAGGCGGCGCGGGCGACAATGACACCGAGCTCGAAGTCGTACGCCGCATCGAACGCGGCGCGGGCAGTGCTTACCGGGTCAATGGTCGGGATGTTCGCGCGAAAGACGTGGCGCTGGTCTTTGCCGATGCCGCCACGGGCGCTCACTCTCCCGCGCTCGTCAGCCAGGGCCGGATTGCCGCTGTGATCGCCGCCAAGCCGGCCGAGCGCCGGCAAATGCTGGAAGAGGCAGCGGGAATTGCCGGGTTGCACGTGCGCCGCAAGGATGCCGAACAGAAGTTGCGGGCGACCGAAGCCAACCTCGCCCGGCTTGATGATATCATGGGTCAGCTCGACACCCAGATTGCCTCACTGCGCCGACAGGCCCGCGCGGCCGAACGCTACACCGCCCTTTCGGAGAAGATCCGGCTCGCCGAGGCCAGGCTGATTTTTGCCCGCTGGCGCGATGCAGCCGCAGCCGCCGAAGCGGCGAGAGGCGAAGCGCGCGAAGCCGAAGAACGCGTCAGCGCTGCCCAGAACCAGACCAAGGCCGCGCAGGATACGCAGCATGCCGCGGCGCAGGCGCTCGCTGAAGCACGCGATACGCTGGCGGACCGGCGCGACGATGCCAGCGCCCAAGGCCACCGCATGGCCGCGCTTACCAGCCAGCTGGAAGCCGCCGAGCAGCGGCTTGCCGATCTCGATCGCCAGCACAAGCGCCTGGAGGAAGATCGCGGCGATGCCGATCGCATGACCCGCGATGCGGCGGAAGCGCTCACCCGGCTCGAACGCGAGCTTGCGGAGAGCGAAGCCAAACGGGCGGCGGACGAAGCGGCCCGGCCCGCGGCTGCCACATCGCTGGAGAAAGCGGAAGCCGCAGCGCGCACAGCCGAACTGGCGCAAGCTCAGGCGACAGCCACGCAAGCGGGAGTCGAAGCGGAATGGCGCGTGGCGGAAGCAGAGCTGTCACAAGCCGAGGCCCGCCTCGCCCGTGCCGAGCAGGACGTTGCCCGCCATGGCGCCGCGCAGGCCGAGCTCGCCGCCGCTGATGATGGGGATGCGGCCATAGAGCGCGCCAAAGAGGTGCTTGAAGCAGCCCATATTCGTCTGGGCAATGCCCGCGCCTCGCTCGATGAGCAGCAGGCCCGCAAGAGCGAACTTCAGACCGCGCGGGACAGTGCGGCTTCTGCCTTGGCGGCCGCACGCGCCGATCTCGCCGGGATTGAGCGCGAACATGCGGCATTGCAGCGAGACCGCGAAGCGCGGGCGAAACAGGCCCGGCCCGGGCGGGCGATTGCCATCGACGCACTTCGGGCCGAACCCGGATATGAACGCGCGCTCGCTGCCGTGCTCGGACGCGACGGAAAGGCCACGCTTGGCGCTGCCGGGCATGACGATGAGGGCCGCTTCTGGACGGGCGCCCTGCCCCCATCCCCCGTGCCGCAGAGTCTAGCCGCCCACGTGCGCGAATGCCCGCCTGAGCTGGCTGCTCGACTGGCGCTTGTCCATGTCGTGGATGCCGACGATAGCCGTACGCTCGCCCTGGGCGAATGGCTGGTCACCCGCGCCGGGGCCTTGCGCCGCTGGGATGGCTTCATTGCGCGCGGCGAAGGCGCGGCCGAAGCGGCACTGCTCGAGGCCGAGAATCGCTTTGCCGAGCTCAGCGCGGCCTTGCCCGAGAAGAAGGCGCTTGCGGCGGAAGCCGAAGCCGTAGCGGGACAAGTCGCCGCGCAGCTCGCCAGCCTTCAGACCGCACTAGTCGGCACGGAACGCGAAATGATGCAGGCCGCCGATGCAGAGCGGACCGCGTTGCGGGCACTCGATCAGGCCGAAGATGCCCGCGCGCGTCTCGCACTGCGCCGGGCCGACCTTGAGGCTGCGGCGGGCGATCTGGCCGAGCAGCGCAAAGCTGCCGAAGCCGGGTGTCAAAACGCCCGCCAGCGCCGTGCGGAACTGCCCGATCCCGCCGCAGGTCGCGCCGCGCTTGCTGCGGCACAGGCCCAGCACGAGGCATCGCGACAAGCATTGCAAAGCGCAGCGGCCACCCTTTCCGCTCTCGATCAGGCACTCGCCGTCGCGCGGGAACGGTGCCAGGCGCAGCGCAGCGACATTGGCAGCTGGCAGGCGCGCGCCGGGGATGCCGCCAACCGTCTGGCACAAATGGGAAGCAGACTCGCTGAGATCGAGGAAGAGCGCGCGATTGTGGCAGCGAAGCCCGCCGCGCTGATGCGCGAGATCGAGCAAGGCGATGAAGTGCGTGCACGTCTGGGGAGTGAACTCCAAGCGGCCGAAACGGGGCTCAACGCTGCGGCCGAGGCTTCGCGCATGGCTGACAGCGCGCTTGCTGATCTGAACGAGCAACTCGCCAATGCGCGCGAACGGCGAGCCGGCGCGGCCGCACGCGCTGAAAACGAGGAATGCCGCCGCGCTGAAATGGCCGCGATCTCCGGCGAGCGCTTCCAGTGCCCGCCGCCACTTTTGACCGAGCGCTTTGGATTCTCTGCCGACGATGTTGTCGGTGCGGCGGAGGAATCCGCCCAGCATGACCGGCTGGTGGCCGATCGGGAGCGCATCGGTCCGGTCAATCTGGTGGCCGCTGAAGAACTGGCCCAGGCGGAATCGCGCCATGGCGAAAGTCTGGCGGAACAGGCCGAACTCAGCGAGGCAGTCAACCGCCTGCGCGGTTCGATCGGCAATCTCAATCGTGAGGGGCGCGAGCGGCTGCGGACGGCTTTCGAAGCCGTCGATGGCCATTTTCAGCGCCTGTTCACCCGCTTGTTCCAAGGTGGACAGGCGCACCTCGCGCTGATTGACAGCGATGATCCGCTGGAGGCGGGTCTCGAAATCTTCGCCCAGCCACCGGGCAAACGACTGCAATCGCTGACGCTGCTGTCAGGCGGCGAACAGGCGCTGACGGCGATAGCCCTGATCTTCGCCTTGTTCCTCACCAATCCGGCGCCGATCTGCGTGCTCGACGAAGTCGATGCGCCGCTCGATGATGCCAATATCGAACGCTTCTGCGATCTGCTCGATGCAATGGTGCAGGAAACCGACACCCGCTACCTGATTGTCACGCACAATGCCGTGACGATGAGCCGGATGCACCGCCTGTTTGGCGTGACAATGGTCGAGCAGGGAGTTTCGCGCCTCGTCAGCGTCGATCTGGGCGCGGCCGAGGAATTGCTGGCGGCGGAATAGCCGCCGCCAGACACTTTATCGTCAGTTACCCCGGCGAGCTGCAGGTGCGCTCTGCGCCTGCTGCGCGGCAGCCGCTTCCCGCTCCGCGCGCGGACGCCAGCCCTCAGGCGGAACGACTGCGACGCGTGGCAGGATCGTGTTGAGCTCAGCCAGCACGGCAGCATTGATGACATATGCGTTATTGAACGCCAGTGGGCTCTGCGACGGCATGATCAGCGTCAGGCCGCGCTTGTCCATCGTGGCGACGAGTGCCTTGCTGAACGCATCAATGACTTGCTCGGTTACATATGCTTCCGATCGGGCAACCGGCGCAAGCATGCCCTGCAGCTCCTGTACTCCGGCATTTTGCTGGGCCTGAATCGACGCGGCACGCTGCTGAAGATCGGCTGCGCTGGCGCTGCCGCTGCGCTGATCTTCCTGGTATTTGGCAACCAGTGGTTCGATCAGGGCATTCAGTTGCTTGCGGCGGGCTTCGGCCATTGCGATCTGATTCTTGTAGACGATTTGCCGCTCACTCTGCGCGTTGCGGAATGCATTGGAGGCGACGATCACGTCGTCGCGGCTGACAATGCCAATGCCGGGGAGAACTTGTTTAGGGGGCATCTGTCCACTGCCGGCAGAGGGAGCCGCAGCGGGCGCGGCTTGGGCGAATGCGGCAACTGGCAATAGGCTCAGGAGAACGGCTGCCAAAGGCAACTGACGAGTCAATTTCATGCAATCCTATCCTTCAATTCCGGTACGGCAAAGCCTGTGGGGCAATCCGCCCGATCGATCCGAAAGTCAATCAGATGAATGGAAGCTGGTCCGCAATCCCGCCGCCAGCCCATCGATCGGCCGTTTGCAGCACGGTCAAATCACCGGGCCAAGTGCGCACCAGGGTGAAGGCTTCGGCCGCTTCGCCGCCTGTCCAACGCGCCCAATCCTGCGGTGCGAGGATAACCGGCATGCGGTCGTGCACATCATGCATCTGCGCCGACGAATCCGCCATGACCATGGCATAGACCAGTCCCCATTCCGCCGTCTGGCGCCACAGTCCAGCGACGGCGAACAGGTCCTCACTCGGCAATCCATACCACGTCCGCGTCATTTGCCGCGCTTGGCCCTCTGGTTCGGCCCAGTTGCTTACCGGGATCAAGCAGCGCCGCCGCTCGAAACTGTCTCGCCAAAAACCGCCCGCAAGCTTGTCATCACGCGCATTGGTTACCGGCTTTGGCTTGAGTTTCTGGCCCTTCTTGCCAGTCAGGACCACGGGAAACCCCCAGTTCATGGCGCGCGCCTTGCCATCCGCGACCACCAGTCCCGGATAGCCGGGATAAACCTCACTGACGAAGTTCGAGCCTTGCTCTGCCTCAGCGCCGAATAGGCGCGCCACTTCGTCCACGTTCTTGGTCATGCGGTATAGGTTGCACATCCTATCGTGCCCGCGCGCAGCCGTGCTCGGTCTTGCCGCCCCAGGTGAAGCTCGCCTTGTAGGCATAGACGGTATCGCTCATGCCATCACTACACGTTCCACTTTCAACCAGAAGAACGGCAGGCTTGGCTTGCAATTGTCCGGAAAACCGGCGCACGCCGCCCAGAGTCTCTTCCACGGCTTCCACGGCAATGCCCTTCAGTTCCTCAGGCGATGAATAGCGCATTTTGCCATCGCCAGTCTCGATCGACCAGAACGGCTCGGTGCCGAGTGCCTGCAGGCGCGAAGTGGCGGGCGATAGCATGGGAGAAACGGGCGCAGCGGGCGGTGGTGGTCGTGGAGACACGCGCTCCGCAAAACTTCCCTTGGTGTCGGCAGTGACTGCGGCCGGTCCTTCGGTTTTGCCACTGCACCCCGCGAGCGCAAGCAGCGCCAATGTGCTAAGCGTTGCCAGCGACCCAGCAGGCCAGCGCAACAAGCAGGCCGAGCGTGCGGTTTGACCGGAAGCGGGCAAGGGCATTGTCTGCATTGGCATCCTCCAGCGTGAGAACTTGCCAGCCAAGATGGAGTGCCGCTGGCACAAGTGCAACCAGCGCCAGCCAGTCCTCACGGAGCAGCCAGAACGCCAGCGACCAGCACGCCAGCGACGCGCAGTAGAAGGCCGCGACTCCGACGCGGAGGTACCCGCCCAGTGTCAGCGCGGATGAGCCGATACCTACCAGCGCATCGTCTTCCCGGTCCTGACAGGCATAGATCGTGTCATAGCCTATGCACCAGAAGATTGAGCCAGCGTAGAGCGCAGCCATCACCGCGAGACCGTCGCTGCGCAGCGCGGCCCAGCCAACAGGTGCTCCCCAGGTAAAGACGAGGCCCAGCCATGCCTGCGGAAATCCCGTTATGCGCTTCATGAACGGATAGGCAGCGACAAGCGCGAGGCTGCCCAGTGCCACCAATTGCGCCTGCCCGCGCAGTTGCAGCAGTACGATCAGGCCGACCAGGCACAGCGCAATGAGCCATAGCCAAGCTGCCCGCCTGCTCACCCGCCCGCTCGCCACCGGCCGCGAAGCTGTACGCGCCACTTGCTGGTCAAGATCGGCATCGACGATATCGTTATAGACGCAGCCGGCCCCGCGCATGACTATCGAGCCCAGCAGCAGCCAGGCCATCAAGGCCCACTCCACCTGCCCTCCGGCAAGCAACACACCCCAGGCACACGGCCAGAACAGCAACCACCAACCGATCGGCCGGTCGAACCGGGCAAGCAGGGCGTAATCCCGCAATTGCGCCGGAAGCGCGGCGATCAGGCCCCGGTGTTGGCTGTCGGGAACGATTTCCGCGGTCATGACAGGGCCATAGCTCCCCGTCCGCCAATCGGCTAGGGGCGGACCATGACTGAAAACCATCAGCCGCGCATTCCCGCCTGGCCGCCTAAGAGCGCTCCCCGCTTGTTTGTGCCCGGTCCGCTCGCTGAGGGAACGTTGGTCATGCTTGATGGCCCGCAGGCGCATTACTTGGGCAAAGTTATGAGGCTTGCTGCGGGCGAAGCTGTGATCCTCTGCGACGATCAAACCGGCGAATGGGCCTCACGCGCGCAAGCGGTGTCGAAGCGGGAGATTAACCTCACCGTCGAAATGCGGCTCCGCCCGCGAGAGGAAGTCCCCGATTTCACGCTATGCGCTGCGCTGCTGAAGAAGGACCGCTTCGATCTCGTGCTGGAAAAAGCCTGCGAGCTGGGCGCGGCGCGGATCCAGCCGGTGCTCACTCGGCGCTGCGTGGCGGACAGGCTCAATTTCGATCGCGCCCGCGCTATTCTCGTTGAAGCCGCCGAACAGTGCGCGCGCACTG
>Ga0075366_10000015_pt1 | contig 66498 bp, 66 predicted proteins | sample EndMethybrTD3031_FD_72351 | JGI IMG/M metagenome (GOLD analysis project Ga0075366, IMG submission 72351) | Populus endosphere microbial communities from Tennessee, USA - Endosphere MetaG P. TD hybrid TD303-1 | ecosystem: Host-associated > Plants > Roots > Endosphere | place: USA: Tennessee...
CCAGTTGATAGCAAGCTTTATTAACCCACTGCTTGGCCTTGTATTGCCTGGTACTGGCGCACTTGATAAGAAGGTTTTTGTACTCCACTTGGGTGATAAAGCGGCCAAATTTGCCTGGGGATCGTTTGCCGCAGTTATGCTATCGTTTATAACGACGGCCTTAGTTATATATTTTGTATTCAAGGCTCTCAAGCTCGACAAGTTAGCTAAAAAATCTTAGTTCAATGACTAAAAAAAAGGGGGGGTGGTATGCTTCGAAGTGATGAAGAATGGAAGAAGGTACTAACACCAGAACAGTTTGATGTTCTGCGCAACAAAGGTACCGAGGCACCCTATAGCGGTACCCTGCTAAGCAACACTTCAGCAGGCGAGTACGCTTGTGCCGCATGCGGTGCGGTGTTGTTTGATTCCTCGACTAAGTTTGATAGCCACTGTGGCTGGCCAAGCTTCTATGATGCCAAAAATGATGCCGTTGAGTTCCACGAAGATGATTCGCACGGTATGCAGAGAACAGAAGTGATTTGCGCCAACTGTGGTAGTCACTTAGGGCATATTTTCCCCGACGCACCAGATCAGCCAACTGGACAGCGCTACTGTATAAACTCAGTGGCCCTGCAGTTTGCTGCAAAACATCTATAAAATAATTGTTGTAATTTTACAAATTTAGGCGTATGCTGTCAATCATATAAGTATGGTATGCGTATATGCCCGAAGATTTGCTGCTCTATCGAGATAACCCCGAGTCTAAGTTATGGACCTACATTGCCAATGAGCCATCAATGATGGTCTCACAACTCAGCGTTACGCGCCGCGGCAGTATTGGGCGTGTAAACTCGGGGAGCTACATCCCTAATGTTCATTTTGGTGATATGGTTGAGTCTGCGGATATACAAATGCCAATTGATGGTGTTTTTCCGGTTATGATTACGCACAGTTTGGGCAAAACAATGATTATCGGCGATCGAAACATTATGCAGTATGGCAATGTTCAGACGTTAACTCCTGGTATATCGGTATGGGAAGTGCCAAAGGTTGACCAAGATGCCGTGCCCATATTAAGGCGTACTATACGTGCCTGCGAAACAGGGGTCATTCATAATGCAGGCCCCGAAGATAACAAGCGGCTGCTCGGAAACATAATCCTTTCAGCAACGACAACGTACACTCACGCTGTAGGTCGCATAGAAAATCAATCACAATACCCAGTGTATATAGCGGCCTGTGATGATCCAAGTAGCCCTGAAGTTTTAGGCGGCATGAAGATTTATGGCTCAAGCAGCGAATAAGTCTCTAAAACGCGCTATACTATTAAGATGACAGACTTAAAGCACGCAGTGCCGACAAAATTGCTATGGATTGACCTCGAAATGACCGGTCTTGATCCTCAAAAGGATATTATTTTAGAAATTGCTGTCGAAGTAACGGATTTTGAATTTAAGCCGCTCGCCAGTTACGAAGCTCGTGTGGCCCAGCCGCGAGCGGCAGTCGAAGAGCGAATGGCTATCAACAAATGGTGGCAAGAGTATCCGGCTAACCGCGACGATTTTTTAGATAAGCTAGAGCAGGGCAAGCCAAGTAATCAAGTGCAGGCTGAGCTGACGGCACTTATTAAAGAGCAGTTTGGGGATGAGCCTGCTGTCTTAGCTGGAAACTCAGTTCATGCTGATCGCGGCTTTATTGAATCACACTGGCCAGAGTTATTTAGCTTACTACACTACAGGATGCTAGATGTAACGGCATGGAAGATCATTATGCAGGGTAAATATGGCCAAGAGTTTGTGAAAAAAGAAACACATCGCGCTTTTGACGATATTCATGAATCAATTGAAGAACTTCAATACTACCTCCAAAAACTGCACAGCTAAGCGTTAAGTTTGAATATTTCTATTTTTAGTTGTATAATATTTTTTTAATGATGGGCCAAGTACATACTATGCGAGCTATACTTTTTGATGTCAGCGGCACAATCCTAGATACCAAGGAACACATCTTTTGGCAATTCGAAGAACTTACCAAACATTTTGATGGTGCTTCTGCTTCACGCAAAGAAATTGCTGACGCCATGCATGGCACAGTAGACGATGTTATTCATAAGCTTGTAAAATCTGAGCACCATCCTTTTCATAAGGTAAAAGAGCACCACAATAAGCTCTACGAGGAGTCGTTGCAGCGCATGACGCTGTATCCGGCTGTTGATGAACTACTGCCAATACTACGACGCATGGGTTTTAGGCTCGCTGCTGTTACCTCCGGTGATCATCGTATAACCGAGGCACTCGATTATACCGGTGTTCGTCAATATTTTGATATTGTTGTAACCGACGATCATATTCTTCAGCCCAAGCCGCATCCAGAAGGTCTCCGCTATGCGTTAATGCATATGGCAATTGACCCCAAAAATGCCATTGTTGTAGGGGATACGCGAGCAGATATTTTGGCGGGCCAAGCAGCAGGTGTAGAAAAAACAATTGCCATTTTGCATGGCTACGATAGTGCTGAATTATTAAAATCAGTTAGCCCAAGTCACGTTGTAGATGATGTCCCTTCGCTTCTAGACGTGATAGAGTAAAATATAATGATTAGCCACAAAGAACTTGAAGACCAGCTCCTATCAATGCCTAATGCCGCACTAGATTATCCATTTGGCGAAAATGTTGCGGTATATAAAGTTGGTGGACATATGTTTGCCTTGATTCAAGAAGGTAGTGATCCTATAAGATTGAGCCTAAAGTGCGACCCTCAGCTTGCCAAATTACTTCGTGAAAAATATGAAACTGTAATGCCAGGCTATCACCTTAATAAAAAACACTGGAATACCATTTTGCTGAGTGGTCAGCTTCCATGGGAAGAAGTACAGGGGCTTATCAGACACTCTTACGAGCTCGTTGCGCACTTGCCCGAAAAATCAGAATAAAAATCATACCGTAGATCCATAGCTGCCTATCAATAGCATTCCATGGATCTTTTTTTATGACGTTGGAGTATTGTCTTCTACGACATCTTTAGCATTCAGCTGCTTAATAAGAAGCTGAGTTTGCTCATATTCTTTGGTTAATATGGCCTTGAGCTTAGGGCCGCTGACTTTTCCGTATAGTGTTTGAATCTCGATTGCATAGCCTTCAAGTTGTTTCTGCATGATCTGTCCATAAGTAGTATCGTAGGAGCTGCTTTCTACGGCCGCCTTAAGACTAGCAGTGGTCTCGGCGCTTTGACCTAGGGCCAATTGCTTAGCTTTAATAGTAATATCTTGTGTTGCAAGATATGCTAGATATTCACTTTGCTGGGTCATAAGGCTCAGATTAGTTGTAATGGCTGAGTTGGCTTTAGCCTGAGAGCGAGTATTCCTGCTGCCATCAGTTGAAGAAAGTATGATGGCTTGCTGTGTTTGTGCTAACTTAATAAGACTCTGGCTATCATCTTTTTGACCACCAAGCAACGAACTAACTACTGCAATAGCAATCATTAAAATAACGGCTACACCTACAATCAAGCCAATCTTGATCATGAAGCCTTTATTTCCGTCTCCACCAATAGTACTCAAGCTAAACTTGGATGATTGTTGGTTACCATGATTAATAATAAAATCATAGGGATTATTGCCTGGATGGTCAGGATTCATGAGCCCATTTAATCATACTAATGCTTCGGATTAAAGCTTCTCTATTCGAACAGGGGTAGAATAGCGTACAATAGAGCATACAACTATGGACGCAGTCGAAGAGGTAAAAAGCCGCCTAAATATCGAAGACGTAATCAGCGAATACGTCCAGCTTAAGCGTGCCGGCCGTAACTGGAAGGGACTGAGCCCTTTTAGCGAAGAAAAAAGCCCCAGCTTTATGGTGAGTCCCGAAAAGCAGATTTGGCATGACTTTAGTTCGGGCAGGGGCGGTAATGTCTTTAGCTTTATTATGGAAGTTGAAGGGCTTGATTTTAAAGAAGCCCTTGAGCTATTGGCCCGCAAGGCTGGTGTTGATCTGGAGCAGTATCGCAAAAAGGGGAGCGGTGCCAGTCGTAGTCAAGACAAAGAAAGACTTTATCAGCTGCTCGATCTGAGCACAAAATTTTACCAAGTACAATTTAGCCGTAATCATAAGGCGTTGGAATATGTGCTTCAAAAGCGCCAGTTTAGCAAACAGACTGCCCTAGAGTGGCGAATTGGATATTCACCTAACAGCGGTACGGCACTTGTGGAGTTTTTGCGCAGCAAGGGTTTTAAAGATTCCGAGATGAAAGCTGCAGGCGTAACGGCCCAGCGTTACCGCGGCGGAACTGGCGATATGTTTAGGGGCCGCGTTATGATTCCCCTCTGTGATCAACAGGGGCGAGTAATTGGTTTTACTGCTCGTTTGCTAGTCGATGAGCCCAATGCACCAAAATATATCAACACCCCCCAAACGGTGCTCTATGACAAGTCCCGCCATATTTTTGGCCTACACCTTGCCAAAGAATCGATTCGTAAAAGTAAATTTGTAGTTGTTGCCGAAGGCAACCTTGACGTTATTGCTAGTCATCAGGCTGGTGTACGTCAGGTAGTAGCAACCGCTGGTACGGCCCTGACCGAGCAACACCTGCAAGGACTGAGCCGCTTTACGGGAGATATTCGCCTTAGTTTTGACGCCGATAAGGCTGGTCTTAACGCTACCGAACGGGCCATCCCAATCGCAAGCAAAGTGAAAGTATCACTGAGTATTATCTCTATACCAAGCGGCAAGGACCCAGACGAGCTTATCCGCCAAGATGCAGCCTTATGGCAAGAAGTTATCCAAAAACCCAAATATGCGCTCGATTGGTTGATTGACCGATACCAAAATTTACTCGACATTACATCGGGACCTGGCAAGCGCAGCTTTAGTGATGTTATTTTGCAAGTGGTAAGAGAGTTACAAGATCCTGTTGAACAAGATCATTATCTCACGGAAGTTGCCAAGCTTATTGGCGTAAGTTCAGATGCTCTGCGAACTAAATTCAATCAGACAACCGCCGCACCTGCAGCCAAGCCACTCAAAAAAACCAAAGTAGCGCCTACTAAACCTGATTCTGTAACGTTTGAGTACAAAAAATCACAAAATCGTTTGCTGGCCATAGCCCTCATGCAACCCAAAGTGCGTTTTATTGCTATAGAGCCACTTGAAGCAACGATGATGATCGATGAGCAAGCGCTACTGCTTCTACAATTCCTGCAGCAAAACATGAGCTTTAACGGGGATGCTAACCAGGCTGAGCCTTTGCGTCCCTTGGCAGATTATGTTAAAATTTTATCGTTACATTACGAAGAACTCTATCAAGGTCTCGAGTCTATAGAACTTCATAACGAAGTCGCTCGATTGCAGGCACATCTGATAGACAGCTATGTCAAAATCCAAAAAGAACAGCTAAAGCAAAAATATCAGACAGCAACAGATGAGGAAATGAAGCAACTTCTCGAAGAAGACATTCGCTTAACACAACTCATAAAACCCTTTAAAGGAGGCACATAACCTATGCCAAAAGCCAAAAAGCCTGCAAAAACACCTGTAGCCGATGCTCCAATAGACATCGACAAGGCTAAAATTGATCTTATTACTAAAGCCAAAAAAGATGGTCAAATTGAACAGCGCGAAATCTTTGCTATTATTCCAGACACCCCCGAGAACGCTGAATTACTCGATAACTTGCACACAGCACTTGCTGACGCAGGCATTAAAGTACTCGGTACTGAAGCGGCCGAAGCAGAACCGGACTTTTCTGATGAATGGGTTGGTGAAGAAGGTGAAGAAATTGTTACCGACGACCAAAGTTACCTAGACGATATTGCAGATGACTCAGTTCGTCTATATCTTCGTGAAATTGGTAAGATTCCACTCCTTTCCGCCGAAGAAGAGCTGGCCTTGGCTAAACGAGTAGTCGATGGTGACAAAGACGCCAAAGATAAAATGGCCGAAGCAAACATGCGTTTGGTGGTATCTATCGCTAAGCGTTATGTAGGCCGCGGTTTGGATCTACTCGACCTTATCCAAGAAGGTAACACTGGTTTACTGCGCGCCGTAGAAAAATTCGATCCCGATAAGGGCTTCAAATTCTCCACCTACGCGACATGGTGGATTCGCCAAGCCATTACCCGTGCTATCGCTGACCAAGCTCGAACAATTCGTATTCCTGTGCACATGGTAGAAACCATAAACAAGTTACTCCGCACACAGCGCCGCCTAACGCAAGAACTCAACCGTGAGCCAACCAACGACGAAATTGCCAAGGCTATGGATCTTGATGTCGACAAAGTCGAACACATCATGAAGATCAAGCAAGATATTTCAAGTCTTGACGCTTCAATTCGCGACGACGAAGAAGAATCAGTACTTGCTGACTTCATTGAAGACGAAGACGCTGTAAGCCCAGAGGAATCTGCAACCAACCAATTGCTCAAAGAACAAGTTAAGGGTATGCTCGGCGCGTTAACAGAGCGCGAGCAAAAAATCCTTAAGCTTCGTTTTGGCCTAGAAGATGGCAAGCAGCACACTCTTGAAGAAGTAGGACAGGAATTTAGTGTTACCCGTGAGCGTATTCGTCAAATTGAAGCTAAGGCGCTGGCCAAGCTTCGTAAGCACAAGGACGCTAAAAAGCTACACGACTACATTAAGTAGGCAGAAAAGGGTGGGGAATGCAGGCAAAAAAGAAGCAAGCAGCAAAAGTAGTCGAGGCATTTGACCTTAGACTCATTGATTGGTTCAAGCAGTATTACGTACCTATCGCTCGTGTGGCAATTTTTATCGTCTATTTTTACTTCGGCATTTTAAAAATTTTTGATTTAAGTCCGGCTAGTCCGTTGGCTATTGCATTAACCCAAAAGACCATAGGGTACCAGTATTTTGATGCTGCTTTTATGACCTTGGCAGTCGTAGAGTGTATTATCGGCATACTTTTCTTAATTCCTCGCGCAACACGGGCTGTGGTGCCGCTGTTGCTCGCCCACATGGTTATGGTCTGTTCACCACTTATTTTAGTACCGCATATGGCCTGGGAAGGATTTTTGGTGCCATCGCTCGAAGGTCAATATATCATCAAAAACATTGCTATTGTTGCGCTGGCAATTGGCATTGCCGCCCAGGTACGGCCACTGGCGCATAACAATCGTTCCAAATAGTAATAAAAACTACGTTTTAATGCCAAACAGATAAGCATGTGGTATAGTTTATCGAAGTTATGCCACAAGAAATGACAATTATTGGCTTATCAGGTCCAAATGGATCCGGAAAAGATGCTGTAGGACTGCTTTTGGCAGCCAAGCACCAATTTCTCTTCATTTCTGTGAGTGATCTCTTAAGAGATGAGCTACGTAAGCGTGGTCTATCAGCCGAAAGACAAAATATGCGTGCACTGAGTACTGAGTGGCGACGTAAGTTCGGTCTTAGTGTGTTGGTTGACCAAGCTATCAAAACATTTGAAGCGTCTAATGCAAAAGGCCAGTATCAGGGCTTGGTTGTGGCCAGTTTGCGTAATCCCTACGAAGCAGACCGCATCCATGACCTTGGTGGCACAGTAGTATGGGTTGATGCCGACCCCAGGGTCCGTTTTGAGCGACTTCAAATCGCTAAGCGTAAGGGTCGCGAAGGCGATGACGATAAAACTTTTGAGCAGTTTACCTCCGAAGAGCAGATTGAAATGCAGTCATCAGGCGATGAAGCAATGCTTAATATGAGCGCAGTAAAAGAAAAAAGCGACAAACTAATCCTTAACGATACTGCCAATATGGAAGTGCTTGAGCAAAGCGTCGAAGACGCGCTCGGCCTGAATTAATAGGCTGCCACCCAACTCCTTACAGCTATAGATTTTTATTCATAAATATTGTATAATATTAATGAATATGAGTACGTTTGTGTCTGGCGAGACTGCACCTAATAGCACTTCTCATTTAGCTAAGTGGCTAGGTGAGATTAAGCATAATCCAGCAACCAATGAGCAGTGGCACATGCTAAGGAATATCGGCGAAACTCGAGGTTTAGCGAATGCCTATACTAGATACGCTGAATCTGGCGATAAATTTGCCCAGACGCATGAGGTCTATTTCAAAAAACACGAAGCTATTAGTCCATCAGAATTTGTTACATCACTTCTTGACTTTGCAGCTGACCCTAATAGCAGTTCCTCGTTATTGGTACGTGCTCAAGCGCTTGAAGTCGGTATGGACGAATTTCACCGTGCAAAACTGCATAGTCAAAAAAATCACCAACCCTTGCCATCTGCTTTAGCTGATATTGAAGCTGGCCTTAGTAGTGTTTTTGACGGCCACGTCGGAGAGCCTATGGGAGTCTCGCACTACGGCATAGGCTCATCAGGGGACACCTTTATGTGGGCAACGCGGGCGCTTATAGAGTTTGATAATTTTGATTCGGATTGTGTGTTTCCTGATTGGCATGAATATAGCTTTGACCCAATAGGCCAAGTTAATCCGCTGCCGTATTTTGCCGGAAAGCTTGTTAACCGCTTGATCAACGATCCGCAAACGGGTACAAGATTTTTACCTCCTGCAGTTATCCACGATGCATTTAAGACGGCGCTTGATTTCCGCGGTTCAGAATACCAAGAGGCGCTTAGCCCCCAGAGCCACATAAACCAATTTTCGAAGCTAGCTCGTTTAACTCGAAGCGGTGGATTTGAGCACGATGAACCCATCGAATATTTTTACTCATTACCCAAAGAAGAGGGCATAGAGTACGCCAAGCTTTGCAATAACCTCTATGATGCAGCTGCTGGTTTACGTGAAGTGTTCCCGGAAGCCGTTGCTGAAGATGTGGCTCATGGCGCCCAAGCACTTGCGGCTAACGCTTTATTTGCGCTAAGACACCATCACCAGAATAATTTTGAAACAAACACCGAGATAGGACTAAAATTTGGTGGTGCTTTGCCAGTTGAATATCACGGCGATGAGCCAATGCAGACCCTACGGCAGCTCACGGATGCGCTAAAACACTTGCGTACTACAGTTACTTCACCTAATACCAAGACTATAAAAAGCGCCGAAGGTAAGGGCTTCGTGATGTATCGTCTTATCGACACTACTACCGACATACCACCGAGTGTTGCGGTATATCTGCGCAGCGCGGGTGATGTGGCTTTTGATCCTCATTATGAGTTTGGCCGCCCTGGTGTCGGCGTAGAGGCCACAATTAACTATATGGTTGATACGAGTGGTGGACTGCCTGTGCTTGAAAAGCGGGGTCGCTCACCGCAATCAATCTCTATCCGCTTAGATCGTGAGGGTGAGTTGCCGGGCGAAACCAAGGCTCAGCGTGACCCTACACGAGAAGATGGTTCTATCTCACTGGATGTGGGATCTATTTTGAGCGATCCTGCTAGCCTAGATGCCCGTGTCGGCCGTTTACTGGCTCTCGGTAATGTACTGTATGCTCAAAAGGCTCAAAAAGAAGCTGGGCTCAATCATGTACAGCCAAAAGACCAGACTTTTGGCCAAGCTGAAGCATTTGCTAGTCTTGCACGTGCAGTGAAAGGGCAATGTAGTGAACGCGGGCTTACGATGACTTCTCTGGTCCGACTATTTGCACACCTGCATGCTGCATAAGTCCAAACACTTGCCGAAAACTCTCCGCAATTTGCGGGCTTTCAATAATCATTCCAATTGCTTCCTTGCCATACGACAATAGGGCTACTTTGTCGCCAGCTACATTCCATTCTACATTCGCTGTATAAGCATCAGGTGAAATCCAGGTACGATCGAACAAATCTTTTTTATCAAGTTCTGGATCGTGGTTGGCAGATTCAGTATCGGGAGTTATACCGACAGTTTTTATACCGAGGGCGCGACGCTTTTGCCGGATTTCAGCAAAGAAGCCAGGATTATAAAAGCGGACGTCGTTTGGAGTGCGTAACAGATATAATGTTTCACCTGTTTTGAGCATTTCAGTAAAAACTTGTTTGATACGTTCCTTACCCTGATAAAATTTTATTCCGGGCTGTTCGGCATGGGTAAAATAGTAGTCCAATAAGCTAGGCATTGCAGCGGTCAGCTTGCGCTGGCGGGTATCAAGACTGGCTACTTGACGCTCCACAAGGCGGCTGAGTGCGGCAGGGTTGGTAGGTGCATAACTGGTTTTTGCCGCATGCTGATCTTTTTGTGCAAGCTCAATCTCACAAAGTTTATCGAGTACTTTGTAGGTATTGGTTCGGCTCTCATCAATTATTTCTGCAATTTGCGGAGCGGTGGCCGCACCCAACTCAATGAGTGCTTTATAAGCTTTGGCTTGTGCAGCCGTAAGTCCGATTTCTTCGAGTAAGGTTGTATCCATAACTCCGTGAGTATAGCATAAAAATACCATCTTTGTGAATTACATATTCACAGAATAAATTTTAACTTCTTTCGGTGTATTGAAAAAATGTAAAAAGATTGTGTACAATGTGGCCTAGTTTAATATAAAGAGAGATTTGCGTATGTCACATAATGCACCTACATTTCATAACTACAATTTATTACACCCGACTCCTCGCGGAGTATTTGATCTGTCGCCGGCTGAACAGAGCGGCGAGGACATGCCCTCTGCCCAGACGGGGTTGCTAGAAGATATGGCACACGATTTAGGCTACGAAGGTTTTGATGTAATGCTGCCTGATAATGCCCAGGAGCGAGCTCAGATTACAGAGGAGCGTATTCGTGATTTCGCGGGTTACTATGCGCCAAATAAAGTGCTCCAAGAGAATATTGCGCTGACACAGCAACGCTTAATAGCCGCTGGTAAGGATCCACTTGCTACTGCTGTGGAGTGGGCGAAGCGTTCAGGCTCGATGCAGGCAATGCGCCGCAGCTTTATGTCACCAGAAATTGCTGTTCCCGAGGAATTTGATGCTGGCTTTATATCTGGTGGCGTTGCCCGCTGGATGAAGCGCCGGCAAGTAATGACAGAGGGTGTGGCAGTTAAGAACATGCATTTGGCTGGTGGCAACCGTGCTATGGGGCTCAATGAACACCAAGCGGTGGTTGAATACGCTAAAGCGCACAATGGCACTCGGCCGACAGAGGCTCAGTTTATGCTGCAAGAAATTGCCCCACATGTTCCATTTGAGGAAGAGCTCACGATAAGCAAAGTCGGTCAGGGTGGCGGCGCTGCAGTTGCAGCTGCTGGCGCAAGCAAGATGAATCTTGACGGTTCGGTTGTGGTATTTGGCAATGCTCCAAGTGCAATCCAATCGGCGGGTGAGTTCCGGGCTCAGGCACGTAAGTTGCATCCGAGCTTCGACCAAGACGGCAATCAACTCTTTGTGGTCTCCGACGAGTATCCTATTGCGGATGCTGGGCAGGGTCCTGAGACGCACCAGAATCCCTATTCCGCCGCTGGCCAATTCGTGCGCAATGCATTGTTCTTACATCTCAATGGGCAAAATCTCGGCTAAGGCATAAGGCGATAGCTTATGGATATCAAGCAGATCCTACTTCGGCCAATACCCGATATGACTCTAGCCCGCAAACAGAAGATTGGTTACCGTGACTACGCATTAGACCTTGAAGGTGAACGTAACAGGGAGCCATTGGTAGATATTGCAGAGTACGGCATTGCCGGGCAGAGCTATTATGCACGGCATAATGCTGCAGCCGGTATTTTACAGCCTGCCGGCACGCCTATCCTTGTTCGCCAGTCACTCGCGCAAAAACTTGCAGACATAAACTATAGTTTGCAGCAGTCTAAAGAGGTTAGCGAACTTATCGGTGGCCAAGTCGAGCTCTATGTAGAAGAAGGACTTCGCGATCACAAGACTCAACAGAAGCTATATGACGAAGTTTTTCCGGCATTAATTCGTAAACAGTATCCAAAGTGGACGACTCAACAAGTGGCAATGCGTCGTGACGAACTTATAGCGGCACCTGGTGGTCAAGCTTCGCCTTCACCACATGCCACCGGTGCTGCGGTAGATATAACACTGCGCTTTGTCCATGCTAGTGGGAGTTTTGCGCGTGGTGCACTTGTGCCACTCAATAAGAAGCATGCAGATATAAGTCACACGGCTGAGCCTGACTATTTTGAACATCAACCTTCTACTTCCAGCTCTGATCGTGCAATCCTACGCAATCGCCGTATTCTGTACTGGGTGATGCGAGGTGCTTTACTGACAGATGATAGCGGTTTGGAAGTGAATCCTACAGAGTATTGGCATTGGTCCTACGGTGACCAGTTGTGGGCAAAAATGCGCAATGCCCCACGAGCATTTTTTGGATCTAAAGAAAATATGTAACCTACGCCTAAGATGTGTTGCATGATACAATAAAGCCTTCTCTTAAGAAGGATAAAAGATAGATATGAATGTTTGCGTCTTCTGTGCGGCATCTGATTTGCCTGAAAAATATACCCAACCTGCAAAAAAACTTGCCCAGATGCTTGCTGATAATGGCCACAATTTAGTATGGGGCGGTTCGAATGTAGGACTCATGCGTGATATTGCCGCAGGAGTACAAGATGCTGGCGGCAAGATTATTGGCGTCTCTATGGAGCTACTCAAGAATACCGCCCGTCCTGGCGCCGATCAGATGCTTGTTGCTAAGGACCTTGGTGAGCGTAAGGCTTTAATGCTGGAACACTCTGATGCTATCGTAACGCTTGTAGGCGGCACTGGTACACTCGATGAACTCACCGAAGTTTTTGAGCTTAAACGCCATGGACTTCACAGCAAGCCAATCATCGTGTTAAACACCGATGGTTTTTACGCTGGACTCCAGCAGCAATACCAACATATGCAAGATGAGAATTTCTTGAACCGCCAAGCAAAACTATCTAGTATCATTACTTTTGTGGATGAGCCTGAAGATGTTATTGAGCTCTTGAGCCATTCTTCGGCCAACAAGCAGACAGGTGATATGGTGGTACCTATCTCTGCCGAAGCTGGCCAAGCCTAGACATCTTAGCCATACGTTAGGATTAAAGTAACCTTCACTTAGCTAGTGGGGTTACTTTTTTATTTTTGTGAAGGCTAAGTATTACGGATCGACTATGATGCTTATTGCTCCATCGTTGAAATTCTCGAATAGCTACAAAGATTGCTGCAGCAGCAATTGCATAAAGCCAATCAATGACGCCCAAAGGTGCGGAATGGAAGTATGGTGCAATCCACGGGTTATAGATGATGTTACTCACGCAGATAAGTGAGAAAAGAATAGCGAACCAAAAAGAACGATTATGAAGCTGATACTTAGTAAATATTCCGTGCTGACTGCGACGGTTCAAGATGTTGCACAGTTGGCAGAGAACAATCGTTAAGTATGTTAGGGCAGTTGCTTTTAGGTAGAGCGTACTGTCGTGATTAACTGACGTAGCTTCTATACCATTGCGCTCAAAGAACCAAAGATAGTTAGCGAAAGCGAAACCACCTATCAGAAGCCCGCACCATAACAAATCGATAATCGCCGCACCATTCAGAATATGGCTTTTAGGGTTGCGCGGCTTTTCTTGCATTACTTCGCTGTCAGCTTTATCTGCACCTAGAGCAGCGATAGGGAAGAGCTCGGCAATCAAGTCGATAGCTAAGATTTGCATAACAGACAAGGCGAGCGGAATATGGAACAGTGTGGCTGCACTTAGACTGAGCAAATTTACAATTAATTCAGCCGCATTACTGGTAAAGGCACTCAAGGTGCCTTTGCGAATATTTTGAAATATTACCCGGCCTTCTTGCACGGTGCTCACGAGCGTATTGAAGCTGTCATCAAGTAAAACAATTTCGGAAGATTGTTTGGCAACATCAGTACCGGTTTGCCCCATAGCCACACCAATATCAGCACGTTTGAGTGCTGGCGCATCGTTAATGCCATCACCAGTCACAGCTACAACCTGCCCGCTATCCTGTACTAACTCTACGATTCTTAATTTATCTTCGGGAGCAACACGTGAAAATATAATACTGCCACGCTGTACCAGATTAAGAACGTGGGCATCACTTAAACTTTGAAGCTCCTCGCCGGTTATAACAATAATGTCATCAGGATTTGCTGCCAGTTTGGCTCGAGTGGCAATGGCCTTGGCTGTAACTGCATAATCACCGGTAACAATTGAAACCTTAATGTGCGCCGTGTGCGCCGCTTCCATGGCTGCCGCTACTTCAGGACGCAAAGGGTCAATCATAGATACCATACCCACCCAAATAAGTTCTTGTTCAGTTTCTTCTAGCTTGAGGTCTTTAGGATTACTGCCATTTGGCAATACCCTGTAAGCCAGTGCTAAGTTGCGCATCGCACCCTTGGCTTGCTTCTCGTTGTAGCTGAGTATAAAGTCTCTATCTTTTTGAGTAAGCGGCCTAGTGTGTCCATGGTCCCATATCTCAGTACAGACCTCGAGGATATTCTCTGGAGCCCCTTTTACAAATGCATAGAGCTGCTTGCCATTCCCGTAATTACGCACCGAAGTCATGCGTTTTCGTGATGAGTCAAAAGCGAATTCTTTGAGTTCGGGATGTTTATCATCGAGCTTATCGGGCTGAATGCCTGCTTTTAGCGCCAGGGTAATTATCGCACCTTCAGTAGGATCACCAATACAGTGCCATGTAGTATGTTCTTTGTCAGCAGGATTTACATGAGCATTACTGGCCATAGCTCCTGTGGCAAAGAAGATATCATGCTCCCTTAGTGTTTCTTGGGATAATTTTACGCCTGCCGTGTCACTAATTTCTCCTACAGGCTCATAACCCTTGCCAGAAACAAGGTAGGTGCTTTGCCCAATGAGAAATTGCTCAACGGTCATTTGGTTTTTGGTAAGTGTACCTGTTTTATCTGTCAGAATAGTACTGGTTGCTCCCAATGTCTCTACGGCAGATAATTTCTTGACCAAAGCTTTTGCACGTGCCAATTTGGCGGCTGCCCTGGCTAGAGAGGTGTTAATTTCTGCTGGAAGCCCCTGAGGTATCAGGGAACTGGCAATACCAATGGCGAATAAGAAGGCTTCTTTAAAGGGCAGTCCACTTTTAATTGCAACGGGCAGCAATAATATGCAGAGGATCATAGTGCCTTGTGATACGCGTTTTGCAACGTGGTTCATCTCTTTTTGGAGCGGGCTTAGTTCTGCACGTGTATCTTGGCTGAGGTTCGCAATCCGTCCCAGCTCAGTGTGCATACCGGTTCCAACCACTACGCCATAACCGTGACCTATAGCGACTGTCGTGCCCATAAATACAAGGTTATGCTGGTTGGGTAGTGGTACTATACCTTCGATCGCATGAACAAATTTGCGACTTGGGTTACTCTCACCAGTAAGTGCAAAGTCGTTTGTACTTAATTCTTCTTCTGATATTAGGCGCATATCGGCTGGTACAGAGTCACCCTCTTCGACGTGTACAATATCTCCAGGCACCAATCGTGCTGAGGATACCTGTTGAAGTTTGCCTTTTCGCATAACATTTGCAGAGGCAATAACAAGCTTCTCCAGCGACTGCATAACTTTTTCAGCCTTATATTCTTGTAGAAAGCCAATCGTGGTATTAAATAAGACGATCGCAAACAATACAATACTTGTCCGTTTATCGCCCAGGTACAGAGATAGAGCGCTACTACCCATCAACAAAACAATCATTAAGTCTTTAAATTGGTGAAGGTAGGTAACGATCCAAGATTCTTGCCGCTTAGTCTCAAGTTCATTAGAGCCAAATTGGACAAGTCGCTTATCTACTTCCGTGTCATCGAGACCAGCTTCTTGCGAACCTAATTGCTTTAATACCTCATCAGCTTTTAGTCGATAATATTGAATTCTCTTGTTTTCATCCATATTACCCTTAAGTATACTGCTAATGTTTTAGTGAGCCTTATTTTTATTCACCATAAAAATAGTGAAGCCAATAAGTACCCCAATTGCCAGACAGCTCAGAACATACCCAGTGATTCCTCCGAGAAAGCTCAACCGAATAGTAAAACCCTCTTCACCGGGTATTTTGGTGAGTTCGTTAAGGGAGAAAGGACCAATTTTTGTAACAAACTGGCTGTTTACCGCGGCATCTCTAATAGTGAGCGCGCCATTAATCAGTGCAGTAATCCAGGCCAGGAGACCGCAAAGACTTGCCAGGGTAGTATATTTAATGAAAAATTTTTGTAAATTCGGGGTCATATTATCTCCAGAAAAATGTATTACGTTTATATTCAAACCAGAAGCTGCCGACCAGCGTTACAAGTGTCAGCAATGTGTTGTAAAGTGCTAGAACAAGAGGAGTCTGTGCTTGCATAAAAGGAGCTTGGGGTATCACTATGAGTAAACACATCGATAGTAAGACGGTAATAAATTGACTTTGTATATCTCTATCTTCAGGAACGATAATGCAACTCATAAGCCCCCCAATGCTTAAACCAAGTAAGAGCTGGGATATGCATAGAAGTAGAATTGATACCCCTAAGCCATGAGCTAAAAATAGTATTGGACAAAATAGCACTAATCCACATATATGGCCCCACACCATATGCCGCATAAAGTATGGGGTGCCCTTAAGGCATGCTATCTCAGGAGGGATATACTTACGTGAGATACCTCTAATGTCACCAATAAACGCTGCTGCTAAAACAGAAGCAAGTGAGCATAAAGCGGTCAGTGGAGCATAATGCAGTGCTCCTATAGTTGTTACACCTGCTGCATAAAAAAATGTCATTACGAGACTCATGGTGCTGCGTTTATTGCCAAGTATTTTTTGGAGCATCCACAATCTAGAAGGCAATTGCGGAAGGCAGCGAGGATGCTTTGAGGCCTCATATATTACCTGATTGATAGCGTCGGCTGCCCTAACGTTGCTCAATAAAAGACATATCATGCAAAGTGTTAAAAGGGTGATTCCCAGTCCATTAAAATCGTCCAGAAATAAAAGTCTACAGCCAATAAGTTGAAGAGCTAAAACGCATAGCGAGAGTATAAATCTATATGATTGATAACGCAGACCGTACACGAGCCCAAAGCTACTCAACATACCCGCAAAAATACTCAATAGAATAAGCCCGTCAGGAGCACCAAAGCCAAGGAGGGTATTGCGCACGGGTATATAGAGGACTAAAACGATAAGTAAGCACAGAACCATGCCCGGAATTACTTGAGCTAATGCACGCTGATAAGACGTTAATGGAAGGACCGCGAGTATCGCAACAAATGTATTACGCCTTATAAGGTTGATACTTCCGGTTAAAACCAGTGCGCTAACAAGCTCTATGGCAAAGCTTGCCGCAAGCCCCAAATCGTAGGGTATTGCTTGTGGCTGCGGAGCGGCGGGAGCTGTGCCACCTAGAACGAACCCACATGCTAAGGCTAGACAAATCAAGAGGCTGAATCGAATATAAGTCCATCTCAGGGGCCGATTACGAATTCTACCTATAGCTGTCGCTAGAGACACAAGGTAGATATTCATGACGCTTGAGTACTCGCCGAAACCTGCCGCATGAATGCTTTCTCTAGATTCCCATATTGCTTACATATACTTACTGTAGTTTGGTGCAGGCAGACGTGACCCTCGTTAAGAATTAAAACCTCATCCGCTATTCGTTCGGCCCACCATAGATCATGTGTTGCTGCAATAATGCAGGCGCCTCTTGCTGTTTCATCACGCAAAATTTGTTCTGCTGCCATAATCGTTAGAGGGTCTAGGCCATTGCGGAGTTCATCAATCACAATGAGTTTCGGAGAGTGCATTAATCCGGCAATGAGTTGAACTTTCTTCTTATTGCCATGGCTTAGCTCGTCGAGTGGCGTGTCGAGATTCGAGAAATACAACTTTTGTGCTAAATCCGTAATTCGTGACTGAATTTGGTCCTGTAAGTCGGTAGCATGAACCTTGCTAAGTAATCGAAGATATTCGCGTGCGTTTAGCTCCCTAATAAACCAATCTTCATCGTCAGGAACATAGCCAATGTTCGCTTTAACCTCTCTTAAATTTTTGGTCATTGGGCGACCTATAACTGCTACATTGCCACTATCTGGCAAAAGAAGTCCCGTAATACAGTTCAAAAGAGTGGATTTACCGCTCCCATTAGGTCCAGCAACACAAAGAAGCCTACCTGATCTTAAGTGAAGTTTTTCTATATATAACCGAAAACCCCTGCGTGTAACGGCAAGGGATTCAATGCTAAGAATCGGAGGAGTCATAAAATTTCCTTCTGTAAAAATGAATTGTTCGAATAATACTTCGACCATCCCCATAGTTTGGAAATAAGCTAAGTATATGAAAGAGTACAAGCACTAAGCCAATGTATAGCACTGCTTTTGACTGACTAAGATAGGCCAGAAATAGAGCAGTCGTACCGCCACAAACTGGTCCAAGAAGTGCACAAAGCCCATCGAAGCCAGGACTTGCTCGCTGATGAAGCAGTCCAACGCGGTAGCCTTTCTGAATCACAGAGCTACGAATTTCTTGAGTATTCAAGAGGGCTACATGTGACCACTCGTGAACGACAGCACTCCACATAAACAGACCCACGGCCCAGCAGATAAGATAGAGCATGCTGTTGAATGGCAAAATACCACCCGCTACGCAGCCAAGACCCAGTAAAAAAACGCCGACCCATAATTTCCACGTAGCCCTAAATATAGCGAAAGCAATCGTTGCCAGTGTCGCATCCCTCCTCCATGCGTAAGAAGGGATGCGAACGGTCTGTTTCATGTTTTGCGATGGTCGTATCTTTTTATGGTGCAAGGCACCGCAGCGCGCAAGCTCGGCAAGCAAGTACCTAAGCGATGATTCGGGAATATCGTGAATACTACAAAGCGAGCAAAGCTTTATATAAGTGCTTCCTTGAGTAAGTGCGTTGACAAGTGCGCCACCCTCTGGTGTTAGAGTATGCGCAATCACAAGATGTCTATCGTATAACCTGTCTCTTGTTTTATTGAGTAAAAACATTGAGTTAAGGTGAAGCACATCATTGCCACGCAAAATAAGGCAGCTGCTCATTATCGGCAGACTATCTCAGCTGACCATTTTGACCAATTTATGCTAGCGCTTTTTACGTGGCCCCAGCCACATACAATAATGGCTGCAGCGCTTATTCCGCCAACAGCAAGTACCCAGGCAAGTGCAACAACCAGTGGACCAAATTCTTTAGAAAAGTCAGTGTCGGAATGTAGCTTGATTAATGGTCGATCCATATCTATCTCCTTATTACGTTTGCCAGGCAAGTCTAGGCCTGCCTGATTCTGTAAGTCAAACGAAATTAACAGATAGGAACGTAGTATTAAAGTCAATGTTTAGTAACTCTATCATTTTACTAGGCCTTGGAGCCTGCTATATCCTAATGTGTTGAAGTCGTCTATACTTTATAGGATGAATGAAGAGAAGAGCCCACCGAGGTTAGTTATTATTGACGGCAAGTCCGTCTTTTATCGCGGCTATTATGCAATGCCTAACTTGACGACTAAAGACGGCACACCCACGGGTGGTGTATATGGCTTCGCTATGATGGCTCTCGAAGTTATTAAGCGTCTCAAGCCCGAATACGTCTGTGTTGCTTGGGATAAGTCCAAGACCAACATTCGTTCTAGGCGAGAAATTTATCCAGCATATAAAGCTAACCGCAAACCTGCCCCACCAGATTTTTACGAACAAGTTCCGATTTTGCACAATCTACTAGAAAGTCTCGGGTGGCCTTTATACGAAGCTGACGATTTTGAGGCCGATGACTTAATGGGTGCTTTTGCTAAGCAAGCAGGTGAGAAAGGGATAGAGAGTTATCTCATTACTTCCGACCTAGATGTTTTACAGCTCATTAACGAACACACGCACATCTACACGCTTAAAAAAGGACTCAGTAACATTGAGTTATTCAACGTTGCTTATTTTGAAGAAAAATATGGTGTTGGCCCACATCAATGGGCTGATGTTAAAGCCCTTAAGGGTGATGCATCAGACAACATTCCTGGAGTCGCAGGTATTGGTGAAAAAACAGCCCTACAGCTTATCCATCAGTACAATACGCTTGATGGGGTCTATCAAAACCTGCCAAGCCTCAAGCCAGCCGTCCAGAAAAAATTAGAGTCGGGACGTGACATGGCGTATATGAGCAAAAAACTTGTCACACTCATGGTGGACGCGCCTATAAAAATTGACCTAGCAGCCGCCAAGCTTAATGATGGTATTCGTCCAGAATTTGTGTCGATGCTCCGCAAACTAGAATTCAGTAACCTGTTGCGCCAAGTAGAAGCGCAGCTACCGAAGGTTGATGTTTCCCCAAGTGCCCAGCAGGCTGCACTTGGTCTTATAGAAAAAGAACTTGTTCCTGCTCAAGTCGTACCCTTTGATTCAGGCCAATTTGTAGCAGGTCAGCCGCGAGCTATTGCACTTCACCCAGAGGGAACTGAGCTGTGGGTGAGTGCTAATGACGCAAGTGTTTCAGTGCTGCCTCTGCCTATAGATACCAGCGACCCAGATCCTAGCTGGATTGCGGCAGTCTCCAATGGACCATTTGTGGGTTATGACCTCAAAAAAGTATTCCGTGCCTTGCTGGCGTTAGATGTGCCCCTGAATGCGCCTGTCGAACATGATGCCCGAATTGGCGCCTTTTTATTAAACTCACTTTTAAGGTCTCGAGAACTAGCCGATATTATTCAGAGCCCGGTCGATTTACAGGCGCCCACGGAGACTATCGCGGCTATCTGGCGTGCTTACCAGGATCAAAAGGTCCAGTTTGACGATCTGCCCGAACTCAAAGAGCTAGCAACAACCATTGAATTCCCAACCATTGGCTTGCTGGCAGCTGTCGAACACCGTGGAGTATTTCTTGATTCTGAATATCTGCGTACCATGAGCGAGTCCTTTGCGCAGACAATCCAGGGCATTGAACAAGAAATTTACAGCCATGCAGGACAAGAATTTAATATCGCATCGCCGTCACAGTTAGCCCTAATCTTGTTTGAAAAATTGCAGCTTCCAACTTTTGGAATCAAGAAGGGTAAAACGGGCTATTCCACTGGTGCGGCTGAACTGGATAAGCTCCGTGAGCTCCACCCAATTGTTGATCTTGTTACTAAGTACCGAGAGTATACTAAGCTCAAAAGCACCTACATTGATGCGCTGCCCAAACTAGTCGACCTTAAAAACAAGCTGCATACTACTTATTCACTCGATGTAGCAGCGACTGGTCGCCTTAGCTCGCATGATCCTAATCTGCAGAATATTCCAACACGCACCGAAATGGGTCGTGCTATCCGCAGGGCATTTGTGCCAGCCAAGGGTAATGTATTCGTCAGCGCCGACTACTCTCAATTTGAATTGCGATTGGCAGCCGTAATGGCAAATGACACAAAGCTCATCGAAGATTTTAACTCTGATACGGATATCCATGTGGCTACCGCAGCAGAGGTATATAATGTCCCAGTCGAGGCAGTAACTAAAGATATGCGCCGTCACGCCAAAACAGTTAATTTTGGTGTGCTGTATGGCATGAGTCCCCATGGGCTCAGTATTGCAACGGGCATGACACGTGATCAGGCAAAAGAGTTTATCGATAAATATTTCTTACTCCGCGCCCCAATTCGCGCTTATATGGATACTGTCGTAAAGAATGCTTTAACCAATGGCTATGTCGCTACAATATTTGGCCGTCGACGACCGACACCCGATTTAACGTCGAGTAACTTTATTGTGCGTGAGGCTGCAAAGCGCGCAGCCATTAATATGCCAATCCAAGGTACGGAAGCAGATCTTATGAAGATGGCTATGCTAGCTGTTGAGCAGAAACTGGATGCCCAACAGCTTGGTGAACAAATTTTACAAATTCATGACTCAATTGTCGTCGAATGTCCTAAAGAGAATGCTCAAAAGGTTGCAGATATTCTCAAAGACACCATGGAAAATATCTATAAACTACCAGTTAAGCTGGTCGTGGATGTTAGCACAGGTGAAAACTGGGGTGAATTGTAGTACAATCTTGCCTTGGTATGCTCCAAAATCCTAATAGTAAGCACAATTTTCCCACAGAGCACTCTTTGGGCCAGTCAAGCATCGTTTTAGCCTACGATTACGCCGCCTCATCCGCGACACTTCAATATGTTCAGGATGAAGGCTTTGCTTACCCTAATTTTTATGCTGAATATGATCAATGGGATTCCCAACAGCGAAAGTATTTGAGCAGTGCTCTTACAGAAACACGCCAATTGGTTGCTCAGACCTTCGATCCTCCAGGCAATATGCACGCGAGAGATGCTGTACTTGATCTCTGGACGGAGCGGCCAGTAATGCCACCTACGGAGCTCGTAGAATTCGCAGAAGATAAGGTACTACAGGCTATTGCTCGTGCGTCAGATCGTCAGTTATTGCACTTTTTGGGATGGAATAATGCCTCTTTGGAGCCCTCCAGCGCCCACCTACAACGAAATTACGAAGATTTTTCCCATAGTTTTATGGTTGAGGCAGAAGATATGATTGAGGCTGGCCAAATTCCTCCAGAGTCGCTGGGTGCTTTAGTGCGGAGCTACCAGAGAGATAAACAACTCTGCGCCCTCGATGCCTTTACTTCTGCGAGGCTTAATTGTAATGGATTATTATCTCCTGCGGGAATGATTGGCATTGCTGAAGGCATAATTCTTGGTGGTAAACAGCGATTTTACGATACCTGTGCGCATGAAATGTTTCATGATGTCGAACGAACAATCGGCGTGCACCTGGATGCAAATTTAGCAACAGCCGAATCAGGCTCCAACATGTGGCTGCGCGATGGGTTTATTGAGCATATGGTACAGACGGCAGTCTTGACTGTGGAATGGGAAGACCCTGAACAAGTCGCTCCAGAGTCGACGCTATACCTTGAAGAAAGAAAACTTCTGGGAGCTATCTCTAAAGTAGGGCAAATACCTATGCGCTGCTTTGCTGATACTTTTATGGGTGTGTCAACAAGTAACTTGCCATATCTTATTAGTGAAAGCTTTAGGGGTAGCCATACAAACTCTCAGCCTAATCTCGTTGCGGCCATTTCACATGACTATAACCGTGCCGCAACCCGAGCACAGCAAATAGCGGTAGTTAATGAGTGGCAGAGCCGCGTAATGTACGGCTAACAGAAGTAATGTTGAAAAAATAAGCGCAATGTGGTATGATATGAACATATCAAAAGCGGGAGAGAGTGAGTATGAAGTATTTCCTAGGATTTCTAGTCAGTGTCGGTCTTATCGTGGGTGTTTTTATCCTTATTCTTAATGGTTTTAAGAGTGATTCACCTAAGCTTAAGCAAACTGCACTCGTTGACTACGCTTCTACAAGCCGTGAAATGCAATATACCATGCAAGGACCCGTATCAGCCGATTCTATTCACCAGGCAATTCGTATCACTGTTGGCCGTGATCAGACTACTATTGACATCATCAAGGGCTATAACGACGAAGTCGTAAACTCACAAAACTATGCAAACAACGAGTCTTCATACGCCGAATTTTTACGTGCACTTGACCTTTCTGGCTACAACCGAGGCAATCCTGATCCTAATCTTAAAGATGATCGCGGCTTCTGTGCTACTGGTCAACGCTACACCATGGAAATTCTTGATGGCTCAGATGTGAAGCAACATTTCTGGACCACTTCTTGTGGTAAGGGCAACTTTAAAGGCAATGCCAATCAAGTAAAAACTCTTTTCCAAAAGCAGATCCCTGACTACAGTATCGTTACTCAGCGCGTTATCTTGTAAAATATAAGCGTGATTCACGCACTTATATTTGACTACTTTGACGTTATTCGTCCCACGGGCAGTGGCATACGAGCTACTTACCGTAGATTGGGCGGTAATGTCGACAGCGACGAGGCTTTTATAAGCGATGTTACGGCAGCAGCTGGATATGGCTATATTAATGACGCCGATGAACAGCTTGCCGCTCGGCTTGGTATTTCTGTGGCAAGCTGGAGACAGGCTGTGGCTGGTTCAGATAAGAACGACCCCGACCTCTTAGCCTATATTTTAGAGCTGCGAGCCAAGGGGCTTAAGATTGGCTTACTGAGTAATGCTGGCCCAGGGAGCCTTGAGGCTTTCTTTGCCCCAGGCGAGCTTGAGCGTTATTTTGACGCCGCTCTTGTTTCTGGAGATAGTGGGTACGTAAAACCTGAAGCAGCCTTTTATCGACTCATCGCTGAGAGGCTCAACGTTGCACCCGAAGAATGTCTTATGGTGGATGATCGTCAGGAGTTCTGCCGAGGCGCAGAATTTGTTGGTATGCACAGTATCCAATACAAGCATCTCGACCAATTTAAGCGCGATCTAGAAGCTATACTTTCTCGCAGTTAGGCAATACGAAAGACAAGCGTCTTCGTAGTATTGCACTCTTCTTGTATTTGTAGGGTGCGTAAACGCAGGGTGTTAGCTAAGGCCGCGCTCGATACAGTAATAACCAGTTTGTCATTCTTCAACGAGATAACAGCTTGGGCGTTAAAAGTATCTTTAATAAATTTTTTAACTACCTTAATCTCGCGGGGTTCTTCTGGTAGTCTTTTTCCTAATAGATCTGCAAGTGATTCCATATATACTTACGGTAGCTTATTCAGGGTTATAAGGGAAGAGGTGCATGATACAATACGCCTATGCCCGAGTTACCTGAGGTAGAAACCGTCCGTATTGGCTTAAGCGCTTTTTTGCCTGGCAAAAAGCTTGCCAGTGTCTCTAGTAATTGGCCTAAAAGCTTTCCAAATGCACCTCATGATGTACAGCAATTTTTGGTTGGTGCCTCAATAACTAATGTTCGACGGCGAGCCAAAGTACTCCTTATAGATCTTGATACCGACTACACACTTGTTATCCACCTTAAAATGACGGGTCAACTTGTTTATCGAGGCGACCACGAACGATTTGGGGCTGGTCACCCTAACGACAGTCTTGTACATGACTTACCCGATAAAACCACACATGTACAACTTGATTTTACTGACGATAGCCACCTCTTTTTTAATGATCAGCGTAAGTTTGGTTGGGTACGCTTGCTGCCAACGGTTGAAGTGCCCCAGCTCGACTTTTTTCAAAAAGTAGGCCCCGAACCACTTGCCAGTAGTTTTACGAGTACAGATTTTATAGCTCGCCTTATGCGCCGAGCAAAAAGTGGGATCAAAGCCGTTCTACTCGATCAAACAGTTATAGCAGGCATTGGCAATATCTATGCTGACGAGTCTTTGTGGGCAGCTAAAATCCACCCCGAAACTCGAGTTCAAGATGTCCCAAAGTCTAAACTACAAAAATTGTATTCAGAGCTGATTGCTGTACTAAAATTGAGTATCGAAAAAGGTGGTTCTACCGATCGCAACTATGTTAATGCTGAAGGTAAAAAAGGCAGCTACATGAGCTTTGCTAAAGTTTTCAGGAGGGAGGGCAAACCATGCGTCCGTTGCGGAACGACCATTATAAAAATCCGCGTTGCTGGCCGGGGTACGCACATCTGTCCACATTGCCAAGACCAACCCGTAAAATAACAACACTTTCGACGACAAACACCGCAGAGGTCACTCCTCGAAGTGGTATGATCAATGCAGATGATAGTTGTACTCACCGGGCCTAATGATTTTCAAAGAGGCCACGAACTCAAGCGGCTCGTGAGCGACTTTATTGCTGAATATACTGATATGGCTGTTGAGCGTTACGATGGTGAAGATACTGATACTGCACGGATGCGCGAAAGTTTACAAAGTATGCCATTTTTAACAGCTCGCAAAATGGTGCTACTGCGTGAGCCCGCCAAACAAAAAGACTTTGCCGAAAATATTAATCAGATAATTGAAGCCGTAGCCGATACAACTGACTTAATCATTATTGAGCCTAAAATTGACAAGAGGTTGTCGTATTATAAAACACTCAAAAAAATAGCTGATTTTCGAGAGCTTAAAGATCTAGATGCAAATGGACTAGCCAAATGGGCAGTAGGCTATGCTAATGAGCAGGGTGGAAGTCTCCAAGGCCCGGATGCTCGAGAATTGGTTGAACGCGTGGCAGGCAACCAGCAAATGCTCAAGCTTGAAATCGACAAATTACTCACCTACGATCCCCAGATTACCGGCATAACCATAGACCTGCTCACGGCACGCTTACCTCAGAGCACTGTTTTTGAGCTTCTCGATGCAACGTTTGCCGGCAAGACAACCCATGCATTAGCTCTCTATAATGAGCAGCGACTACTTAAGGTTGAGCCGCAAGCTATTATTGCAATGCTCGCCTGGCAACTGCATATCCTGGTGATTGTTAAGGCCGCTGCTGGCCAGTCTGTGGATGCAATCAGCAAAGCAGCAAAGCTTAATCCGTTCGTAGTGCGTAAGAGTCAGTCACTGGTCAGGGGCGTGTCAGTTCAACAGCTTAAAAAACAAGTAGATGAATTGCTAGCTCTTGACTATCGACTTAAGCGCACAAGCACAGACGCCGACGAAGCTCTACAATTATATATTCTGCAATTAACGGTATAGGTCGCTTGCAAAATAAAAATACACCTCCGTCGAGGGAGGTGTATTTGAAACTAAAGTAATAGGAATTACTTTTTAGCAGCAGGCTTCTTGGCAGGAGCCTTCTTAGCAGCAGGCTTCTTAGCGGGAGCCTTCTTGGCAACTGCTGGCTTTGCAGCAGGCTTAGATTTAGGGGTAGCCTTCTTAGCAGCAGGCTTCTCAACACCAGCAGCTGCTTTAGCTGCCTTGCTGAGCTGGCTCTTTTTGCGTGCAACCTTGTTCTTGTGCATCACATTCTTCTTGCCAGCCTTGTCGAGGGCGCTTTGTGCCTTACCGTGGTTCTCAACGACAGTCTTCTTGTCGCCACCAGTAAGAGCCTTGTGGAAGGCTTTTACTGCACCGCGGAGGGTGCGCTTAGTCTTGCTGTTACGAATCGCAGCTTTTTCAGCGGTGCGAACACGCTTTTTTGCTGATTTGATAATTGGCATGTTGTACCTTATTTATTACGTTACGTCAGAGGTAAACTATACATCAATCTTACTCCTTTGTAAAGAATGCCCAGGGCGGGCATAAAAGCACTGCTCACCCCAGGCATTCTACCGTTCTAAACCTGTGGATAATTTGTGGACAAGCTTATGGTTATATGCTAGGCTGAGCGTAAAGCAAAGGTAAAAACAAACATGGAAAATCAAAAAGTACAAGTAGTCGAACGCTTAAAGCAAGCCAACAACATTTTGGTAACAGTCAGTAGTAATCCTACTGTCGATCAATTAGCGGCTTGTATTGGTTTGACTCTTGCACTTAACAAAGCAGGCAAGCATGCCACGGCTGTTTTTAGTGGTAATGTACCGTCGACTATTGAATTCTTACAGCCCGAAAAGACCATCGAAAAAAACACCGATTCACTACAAGATTTTATTATCGCTCTTGATAAGTCAAAGGCCGATAAGCTTCGATACAAGGTAGAAGATAAAGTCGTAAAGATTTTTATTACGCCCTACAGAACCTCAATTAGTCAAAAAGACCTGCAGTTTAGCCAAGGCGACTTTAATGTTGATGTTGTTCTAGCGCTTGGCGTACACATGCAATCTGATCTAGATCAGGCTATTACTTCTCATGGACGCATCCTGCACGATGCAACAGTTATGAGCGTTAACATCGCAGTAGGTGCTGAACTTGGCAGTGTCAACTGGATTGACGCAGCTGCAAGTAGCCTTTCTGAACTTGCAGTTCAGGTAGTTAACACTCTTGACCAAAAACTCATTGATGGTCAAATTGCTACAGCGTTCTTGACTGGTATCGTAGCCGAGACGGACCGCTTTAGTAACCAGCGCACTTCTCCACAGACAATGAGCATTAGCGCGCAGCTTATGTCTGCGGGCGCTAACCAACAGCTGGTTGCTACAAAGCTCGAAGAACCTATCGCCCCGCCAGCACCAGTACTTTCACCAGATGAGCCATTTAAGGAACAACCAAAAATGGCCGTACCGAGTAATGACCTACCGGCAGTACCCCCCAGGCCAAAAGATGACGGAACAATCGAAATTACTCATAACGAATCACCTCCTGTTAATGAGCCTGCTCCTGTAGAGGATCGAGCTACACCCACAGAAGACGAAAGCCAAGCACCACAGATTCATATTGATGACCAAGGGCGGCTACACCCAATGGATGGTCTTAACGCGGCTAATGTACCAACCCCTCCAATCCCACCATTGCCATCAATGGCACCTCCAGTGCCCGGTACGCCTGATGTAAGCTCTTTGCCAGCACTTCCACCTGTACCAGCCCCTCCAATCATTAAGCGCGACAGGGAAGATAGCTCTCACATGATGACCGAGCCTCCCACATTCGAAACGCCGCCATTAACGGCCAATGCGGTACCAGAAGATGAAGACAAGCCAACCGAAGAACTTGGACTACCACAAGTCGGTCTTCTCAACCGTGAACCGCTCCCATCCCAGCCATCACCGCAGCGCAATTTTCCACCAGCTTTTGACACGCCTGGAGCAACCTTTACGCCAAGTCCAGCTGCACCAGCCGACTTAACCAGCTCTGTCCCGACATCAAACGGTAGTGAGCCAAGTTTGCCAGAGCTTGATATACCTGGTCCGGCTCCTTCTAACTTATCTACTTCAACGAACCCAACTCCAGCTAGTCCCGCGTTCAACCCAGCGCCACTAGCACCCCCAAGTCCAGCGCCGTGGACAGGCCCTGTACCAACGAACCAGCCGCCAGCCTTAAGTGCTGCACCAGCCGAAGAAGCACCTAAAACGCTCAGTCAAATTGAACAGGATGTCAATAGCCCGCATTTAGGCTCTATGGCTACCACACCACCAAGCGAAAGCGGCTTTATATCGCCAGCTGCAACTCCAGCACCCGAGGCAGGCAAAGTAACGGATAGCGACACGAGCGTTGATAGTGCCCGCGACGCTGTCGCTCAAGCTATTAACGATAGTCCAGCGGCCGGTGATACACTCGGTCCTATTCAGGCACTAAATGCTCAGCCACTCTCTGATGGTCTCCATCAAAGTGGTCCTACTAATATCGAGCCTCCTATAATTCAACCTCAGCAACAGGCCGCGCCAATGGTAGCGCCGCCTCTTGCGCCACTTCCGGGTCAAGCACCAGTAATTGCGCCAACTGCAGGCACCCCTCCAACCGTACCGCCTCCAATGGTGCCAAGTACTCCTTCATTTCCAATGAATAGCTAGTTTTTAAAGTACGGTATAATCTCAGCATGAATGGCATTCTCCTTGTCGACAAACCAAAAGGCTGGACTTCGTTTGATGTGGTTAATAAAGTACGGCGTATTGTGCAGGTCTCGCCACTTAATACTTCTAACAAAAAGAGATTCCCTGTGGGCCATACTGGCACCCTTGATCCGTTAGCTACAGGGCTGTTAGTGCTATTACTCGGTAAATATACAACCCATGCGCCGCGTCTTACTAAGTTTGATAAAACCTACGAGGTCACCATGAAACTTGGCTATACCAGTACGACAGGCGATGAAGAAGGCGATAAGACAGCAACATCCGACAGGGTACCCTCAATTAAAGAAGTACAGGCGGCATTTGCAGAATTAACCGGCGAAATCATGCAAATTCCACCTATCTACTCAGCAATTAAGATCAATGGCCAACGAGCGTACAAATTGGCAAGAGAAGGTAAGGCTCCAGAGATGCAGCCTCGCTCTGCACGTATTGACTACATAACAATCACGGACTATACCTACCCCATAGTTCGCTTCACGACGCATGTCTCAAGCGGCACTTACATTCGCACACTTGTCGAAGATGCTGGGGCGGCGCTAAAGACTGGCGCATACATGGCCGATCTGCGCCGTACAGCGGTTGGTGGTTTTCAGCTGGCAGACGCTATTGTTATGGACGGTATTACGGCCGAAAAGGTCCAAGCAGCTCTTAAAGAAGTATAGTTTGGGTGTTAGTTTATCTTGCATCAGAGAAGTTAATCTGATAGAATGGCAGGAGTATGATTACACGTGAGAAAAAACAAGCAGTTGTTTCTGACTTGCAGAGCCACAAAACCGATACCGGTAGTGCAGCTGTACAAGTTGGTGTTGCAACAGAGCGCATCAAAGAGTTAACTGAGCACCTCAAGGTGAACAAGAAAGACTTTTCTGCTCGTCGTGGTTTACTGCAGCACGTTGGTCGCCGTAAGCGCCTTTTGCAGTATATTGCCGCTAAAGACAGCCAAGCCTATCTTGAACTCATCAAGAAGCTCGGTATCCGCCGCTAAGTGCATAGACTCCACGGTCTCGATTACTCGAGGCCGCCAGCTTGTGCACATTAAAACAGTTTGAACTTGTCAGATCAAATTGGCGGGTAAACAGGGCGTTGAAACGATATGCGTATGTTATACGCACACGTCTTGTAAACACCTGCCTTCAGAGTGAGTACGGACCAGATATATGCTTCCAGCACCAACGCACAAGGGTCGCCATATATTTGCACCGTGCCCGTTCGCAAAGACGTTCAAACAGAGAAAGGTTAACAGATTAAATTATATGGGTCAGACAATTAACCCTTACGGCAAACAGATCATTTCTGTAACAACAGACTTCTGTGGCCGGCCACTTACCCTTGAGGTTAACCGTGTCGGATTTCGTAGTACCGCTTCGGTAATCGTTCGATATGGCGACACAGTAGTACTCGGTACAGCAATGGTGGGCTCTAAGCCTGTAACCATGGATTACTTCCCCCTAAGCATCGACTACGAAGAGAAGATGTATGCCGCAGGTAAGATTAGCGGTTCACGTTTTATCAAGCGTGAGGGTCGTCCTTCTGATGACGCTATCCTCATCGGCCGTCTCATCGACCGTCCAATTCGTCCGCTGTGGCCAAAAGGCTACCGCTACGAAGTACAAGGTGTAGCGACTGTTCTCAGCATGGACCCAGCTTTTCGCCCAGATATGGTAGCTATGGTAGCTACTAGTGCGGCTCTTATGCTTACTGGAGCGCCATTTGATGGCCCTGTAGCTGGTGTCCGCGTTGGTATGGTTGATGGCAAGTATAAAGCCTTCGCTACTCCCGAGGAACTTGATAACGGCAAGCTTGATCTGGTAGTTGCCGGTACCCATAACGCCATTATGATGGTCGAAGCTGGTGCCAACGAAGCAACTGAAGAAGAAGTTGCTGCTGCCCTCGAATTTGCTCAACAGGCAATTCGCCCAGCTATTGAGCTCCAGAAAGAGCTCTGCGAAAAAGTTGGCGTAACTGCCCAGGAATACGAACTTGCGTTGCCGTCAGAACAAATTCAGACTGATGTTGACGCCTTCCTCGATGGCAAAATGGGTGAAAAACTTCGTGCACCTATGGCTGAGCGACATGCCCGCATGCACGAATTGCGCGAGAGCCTTCTTGCTCATTTTGCTGAAGAACTTGGTGAAGATTTTGCAGCAGTGCAGCGCGAATACGAAGACGCTTTTGCGGTAGCTGCCAATAAAGATGTGCGCCGAGATATTATTGAAGACGGTGTTCGTCCTGATGGCCGTAAATTTACCGAAATCCGCCCACTTTCAAGTGAGACTGGCCTATTGCCACGCGCTCACGGTTCAAGCCTCTTTACTCGCGGTCTTACCCAAGCTCTTAATGTGGTGACTCTCGCTCCCCTGAGTTATGCACAAATTGTGGATACTATGGAGAAGGAAGCAGAACGCCGCTACATGCACCATTACAATGCCCCAGGCTATACTGTAGGCGAAGTAAAGCGTCTTGGTAGCCCCGGTCGCCGCGAAATTGGTCATGGTTACCTCGCAGAACGTGCAATATATCCAATGCTTCCTACAGAGGCTGAATTCCCATACACTATTCGTTCAGTCACGGAAATCATGAGCCAAAATGGGTCAACCAGCATGGCTGCCACTTGTTCAAGCTGCTTGGCTCTTATGGACGCCGGTGTACCCCTAAAGCGCCCTGTGAGCGGTATTGCCATGGGCCTTATGAAGGACGGTGACCGTTACCTTATCTTGAGTGATATTGCAGACGCCGAAGATTTTGCTGGCGATATGGACTTTAAGGTCACAGGTACCACAAAAGGTATAACAGCTCTCCAAATGGACATGAAAGTCCATGGTTTGCCAGTAGAGGTACTACGTGAGGCCTTGGCGCAAGCCAAGGAAGGCCGTGCCTTTATATTACAGCACATGCTATCAGTAATGGCCGGCCCCCGTGATAGCCTTAGCCCCTATGCACCACGCGTAGAGACCATTACGATTAACCCAGATAAGATTCGCGAAGTAATCGGTAAGGGCGGTGAAACTATCCAAAAGATCACTAAAGAAACTGGCGCTGAAATTGATATCAAAGATGACGGCACTATCATGATCGCTAGTCCGAACGGTTCAAGTATCGATGCTGCTATCAAGTGGATCAAAGACATCACCGCAGAGCCTGAAGTGGGCGCAATCTATAAAGACGTTCCTGTGGTGAGTGTTATGGACTTCGGTGCTTTTGTACAAATTCTTCCAGGCAAAGATGGTTTAGTGCACGTTTCAGAAATGGCCGAAGAGCGTGTAGAAAAACCAGGCGACATCGTCAAAGAAGGTGATAAGGTTACGGTTAAATTAGTCGCTATCGATGACCGTGGCCGACTCCAGCTCAGCATGAAAGCTGCAGCACGCGAATTAGCTAATAAGTAAAATAAATCCGATGAGTCAACAAGCAATAACACCAGCATGGCATAAACGTACACCAGGACTACTGGCTATAAGTGTTATTTGTCTGTTGGCGGCTTATCTTGTTGGCTCTCGGGCAATTTTTACGGGAAGCCTGCAACAATATGTGCTGACTGGCATCTTGTTTATCTTGGCAATTAACCGTAGTGTCGCCGCCGTACGACAGCATAGGGAAAAGAGTCATGTCTAACCAATCTTCTCAGCAAGCTGCTGACGATCGTTCTTTAGAGGGTGTTATTGCTAAGCTTAATGAGCTCAAGGCTAAAATTATTGCTGATAAAATTTGCCCAGAGCTAGCAGCCAGTGCTACGCAGCTCGTATTCGGCGACGGCAACCCTAAAGCTCAAATTGTATTTATCGGAGAGGCGCCCGGCAAAAACGAAGATCTACAAGGCAAGCCTTTTGTCGGTGCCGCTGGTAAATTTCTTAACGAAATGCTCGAGAGCATAAACCTCAAGCGCGAAGACGTATACATTACAAACATCGTTAAGTACCGACCACCAAATAACCGTGACCCATTACCAGAAGAAAAGGCGGCATTTCTGCCGTATTTACAGACCCAGCTAGAAATAATTCAACCCTTTATCGTTGTGACCCTTGGGCGTCATAGCATGAATTGTTTCTTGCCGGATCTGCAAATCAGTAAGGTCCATGGCCAGCCAAAACGATACAAGGGTATGGTGTATCTGCCACTTTTCCACCCGGCAGCAGCCCTGTATAACGGAGGAATGCGTCAGACGCTCATAGACGACTTCAGTAAAATCCCGGCCATAATTAATTTAATCAAGACAGCAAACACCATTACTAACTGATTACCCGAAAGGAATCACATGGACAACCAACCAACTACTAGCAACCCAGGCGAGAAAAAGCCCACAAATAACAATCGGCAGCGAAGCCGAAGCAATAATAATAACCAGCGTCGAAATAGCACGCCAAAGGGCGGCGGCGGTCTCACTATCCAGAAATCAACCGTTTCACGTGGAGCAGCCGTCCGTGCTCAAAAGCGCTCTCAAATGGATGCACAGCGAGTAGCCAACCAGTACCTAGCCGCCAGCGCCACGCCAGCACCACGCGAACGACGTGCTAACTTCATCGATGATAGCCCACGTTTACGTCTTATTGGTCTTGGCGGTATGAACAGTGGTGGATCCAAGAATATGCTTCTTGTTGAATACATCGACGACGCCATTATTATGGACTGTGGTAACGATCTTGGTGTGGACCTGCCAGGTATTAACTACGGCATCGCTGACACTACATACCTAGAATCAATCAAGCACAAACTTCGCGCCTATGTTATCACCCACGGTCACCTCGACCACATCGGTGGCTTGCCACACATTGTCCCTAAATTACCAGCCCCAATTTATGGCTCAAAATTTACTATTGGCCGTGTAGAAGAAATCTTCGAAAACTTTGGTTTACCAATGCCTGACGGGTTTGAACTCCGCACGGTCGTTATGAACGAGCACACTCACGAGCGCCTCAAGATTGGTCAGTTCTTCGTAGAGCTCGTAGGTGTTACTCATGCCATCCCTGGCTCAACGTGCATCGTCCTCGATACGCCAGTTGGCCGCCTTATTAACACCGGTGACTTCCGACTTGACCCTAATCCACTCGACCACGAGCGTACCGACACAGAACGCCTCAAGCAGCTCGGTGACGAGGGCGTACTCGCTCTGTTGTCCGAAAGTACCACCCCAGAACGACTTGGCCGTACTCCATCAGAAAGTACCCTTGAGCAGAGTTTTGTAGATATCATGGAACAGGCCCCAGGCCGCATTTTTGTTGCTATTTTCTCAACTAATGTTAACCGCATCCAGATGATCATTAACGCCGCCGTTCATCACAACAAAAAGATCGCCCTCGACGGTCGCAGCATGATGAGCACCCTAGAAATGGCTGTTCGGCACGGCTTCGTAAAGGTTCCTAAGGGTACTTTTGTGCCAATTGCCAGCGTACCAAACCTCAAAGATACCGAAGTTGTTGTTGTTTGTACTGGTGGTCAAGGTGAGCCAAGCTCAGCTTTGCAGCGTATGGCAAGTGGTGAGCACCGTCACGTTAAGATGAAAGAGCAAGACACGGTAGTACTAAGCTCAACGCCAATCCCCGAAACAGGCAACGATGCGCTTATCGGCAATATGATCGATGATCTTATGCGCCGAGGTGTACACGTCTTTAACCATGTAAATCACGAACTTCTTGGTGTTGGTCCACTGCACGTATCAGGCCATGCTTCACGCGAAGAATATGCTGATATGATTAACTTCACCCGTCCAAAGTTCTTTATCCCGATTTACGGTGCATACCGCTCCAAGCAAAGTCACATCGATTTGGCCATTGAAATGGGCATACCACGCCGAAACACAGTTAACGCCGAAAACGGTGATGTCATTACTATGAGCCCCGATAAACTTGAAATCGATGGTCATGTTCCAAGTGGTACCATCTTAGTGGACCAAACTGGCGCCATCGTAAACAACGTTGTCGTTAAAGACCGCGTATTATTGAGCGAAGAAGGCCTTGTAGCAATCGTTTTAACTGTCGACAAGCGCTCAGGTAACCTATTAACTAGCCCAGACATTATCAGTCGTGGCTTTATCTACATGCGTGACAACGAAGAACTTATGAACGGCCTTCGTCACGAGCTTCGCCGGGCAGTCCAGCAGCGCTTTAAGCGTATTGACCTCGATCGCTTTAAGGCAGAGCTTAAAGACCACGTGACACACTATCTCTTCGAGCAAACCCAGCGTAGCCCGATAGTTATTCCTGTAGTAAACATCATTGGTGGTAAAGTGGAAGCTAAGACGGTCCACCAGTCCAAGACCAAAAACAGCGAAGAGATTGCCCGCGAGCAAGAAAAGCGTTTTCAGGAGATGCGCTCACGTCTCTTGAGCCAAGACGCCCGTGTTGACTAGCGAGTCGTAATGACCCTATTTTTGCTACCGAGCATTAGCGTAATATTGACGAAAAGTAAATATAGTGCTATTGTATTGGAGAACCTAGCAAAATAAACAAGGGTCCATCAAATGAATACTCCAAATCAATTACCTCCGTTGCCACCAGGATTTACTGCTGCAGAAGCACCTCAGGCGCCAGCAGCATTACCTGAAGTAGCACAGTCCCCAGCTGTTCCAGCACAGATGCCAGAAGAACAGATGAGTGTAAACTCTCTTAGTGCCTATGCTGCCAACAAAGCTGCAGGCAATCCAGGTTACAGTGGCAGCTTCAATGCTCCAACTCGTTTACTAGAAGGCTATCAGCCTACTAGACCTGCTGCCAACCCTGGCGATGGTCAACCTGCCACCCAAACTGAACAGTTTGCAGGACATGGCATACAGACTACCTACCTCGGCACTCAGCAACGTGCAGTGCAAGCAGGCAAGAGCCAACAACACCTCTAGTAAATGCGTTCCACTATAAAAAGCCACCGGCTTAATTGCGGTGGCTTTTTATAGTGGAACAAGCACAAACGCTTTGACAAAAGTTGTAAATATTGCTATAATAATCATGTAAAATCATCACCCCTGATAACCTCAAGCGTGATACACTAAAAACACATATGGCCCAAAAGAAAAAATCGACTAGTCGCAAAAAAAAGATTATAGAACCCGAAATCCAGGAACGTTCACCGTTTTGGTCGTTAAGCTTTGCTGTTCTTTTGTGTGTAATAGCGCTTTTTGTGCTCATGGGCGGCTTCCACACGGGCGGGACGCTCCCCAAAGGCTTATTCGACGCAGCCTTTTGGCTTGTAGGCTGGGCAGCATATTTAACACCAGCAATTTTAATCTATTGGGCAGTCTACAAATTTAAGAGTGAAGACCATCGCATGCCCGCTGGCAAGATGGTTGGGCTCTTAGCAATTCAGTCTTTTCTGGCATGTTTTTTATTCACTGCCTTTGCTACAAAGCAGGCAACGGAGTGGGCCAACGGTCATGGTGGTAATATTGGTTCAGCACTAGGTAGCGCTGCTCTTAACCTTCTCGATAAAGTACCAGCTTCCATTATGTTCCTTATTTTTACGGTGCTTGCTACATTCTTTGCTTTTGCTATTTCTCCTAAGGTGCTCCTTAAGCTCGGCGATTTATTCAAGCAGCCTATACACGAAGGTGATACTGACATATCACAATTGCGCACTAAAGCCGAAGCCTCGGGCTTTAAGCTTAACGAAGGCGTTCCTATCGAGCACAAAGAAGTTGAGCGTCCTCGGCCAGCCCGACTTACGAGTCTTAAAAACACTGCTGAAAAAACACCACCGCCAGTTGAAGCTCACGAAGCTCTTACCACGGCCAGTGACCCAGATTGGAAGTTTCCTGGCACAAACTTACTCGATCAAAAACAAGACAAAGCCGATCCTGGTGATGTTAACGGGAACGCTCAGACAATTCATGACACATTCTCTAACTTTAATATAGACGTAGAAATGGAAGGCGCAAACGTAGGCCCGCGCGTAACACAGTACACACTTAAACCACCTACTGGTGTTAAGCTAACTAAAATCACTGCACTCGAGAATAATCTTGCCCTCGATCTTGCAGCTCATGCTATTCGCATGGAGGCTCCTATCCCGGGGAAGCGTGCTGTGGGTATCGAAGTGCCAAATGTTAAGCCTGCAATTGTGGGGTTAAGCTCAATCCTGCAGTCACGCGAATGGACCGACTCAAAGGGGCCGTTAACCTTTGCTATCGGTAAGGATATTGGTGGCCGTCCCGTAGTAGTCGATTTAGCTAAAATGCCTCACTTATTAGTGGCAGGTCAGACTGGATCAGGTAAATCAGTAATGATTAACGATATTCTTACGAGTATGTTGTATCGCAACAGTCCATCTGATCTTAAATTAATTCTTGTAGATCCCAAGCAGGTTGAATTAACTCCGTACAATAATATTCCACACTTATTAACCCCTGTCATTAATGAGCCAGAGAAATGTATTAGTGCACTTAAGTGGGCAGTTGACGAAATGGAGCGTCGTCTGCGCACCATGGCTGAAGTTGGTAAGCGCAACATTGGTGAATACAACAACCTAAAAAAAGAAGAAGGCATGCCGTACATCGTTATCGTTATCGATGAGCTAGCAGACCTTATGATGATGGCTGCCCGCGATGTCGAAAGTCTGATTGTCCGCCTAGCCCAAAAAGCTCGTGCTGCTGGTATTCACTTAGTTCTCGCAACACAGCGTCCGTCAGTTGATGTTATTACCGGTCTTATTAAAGCAAACGTTCCGGCGCGTATCGCTTTTACGGTAGCTAGCCAAGTTGATTCACGTACCATCATCGACCAAATGGGCGCCGAAAAACTTCTTGGTCGTGGTGATATGCTTATTTCTACCTCTGATATGCCCAAGCCAAAGCGCGTTCAAGCTGCCTTTATCAGCGACGAAGAAACAGAAAAAGTAACAGGATTCATTCGTGATCAGCGTCCTCCACAGTATGACGATGCCATCATTAGCCAACGTGTTGAGCTCGGCAAGGGTGGCAGTACTGTTATGAGCATGGACAGTAATGATGCCGATGATGATATGTGGAAAGATGCAGTGCGTGTTGTTATTGAAGGTGGCAAAGCCAGCACCAGCTTGTTGCAGCGCCGCCTCCGCATCGGTTACGGACGAGCCGCGCGCTTAGTCGAAACCATGGAAGAGCAGGGTATTGTTGGCCCAGCAGATGGTTCTCGTCCACGTGAAGTTCTGGTTAGCTCCCTCGAAGAAGTGTTTGGTGGAGTCACCGGAGATGATACGAATGGTGATAATGGTGATGTTCCTCCCACTGCCGGCGGACCACCCACCACACCCCGAGAGACGTTCCTCGTGCAATAACGGCACATACTTATCCGCGAATCAAAATGACTCCTATACAGGGGTCATTTTTTGCTACGTTGTCAAAAAGTTTACATATGTGTATAATGTGTGTTCATTAATACGCATCATATACACATATGGAACAAACGCCACCAAATAATCAACCGCCAAAGCTTCCTCGAGCCCCACATAATGTGCCTAAAATTCAAGATACGCTTGGATTAAATGCGCCTAAACGAATAGGCGAAGCCATCGATGCTATAGCCCCACCATATATAGAACAGGAGGCCGATGCGACGCGAGCAGTAGCCCGCGATCTAGACGTAACAGAGCATCCTACCGACCAACAGCGGTACGGCGTGCCAGTATCTGAATGGCGCATGGGGGAGGAAGTTGTATTTGTCGGTCCAGCCGAATCTGAAAGAGCTCGACTAGCATTGCGATTTGCTGACCAAATGATGCGCAACCGCGGCGCCGCAGAACTAGCTCCGCCATCCATCGACGATATACGTTTTGGCCGCGGCAACCGAGGCAGAACAGTTATCGGCGAGGTTGTTGCGCGCAAAACGCCAAGTTTGCCCCCTAAAGCACCTCGATTGCGCAATTTATTTCGCCGTATTGACGCTCGGCATGCTGCTCCTCCTAAAGAGTGGAACTGGCGCCGACGCGTAGCAGCAGGGGCAGCAGCAGCCCTCGCTTTAACAAGTGCAGTTTTCTTTGTCGGTAACAGTGGCCACGATGAAGTTACACCTAAGCCTCGTCCTACTTATAGTGCTCCAGACTACACGGCTACCCCGGATAAGAGTAAGCCGACGATTCCCGCAGAAAAAGCTTTTCAGTTTAGCTTTGAAGACGGTAATAATTCCTATGTTTACACAACAAACGAAAGCGGCACAGTCACACAAATCGCAGGAACATTGGGTGAGGGTGAGAATCCTTGGACTTTAACCGAAGGTGCTTACAAAATTCTGATGGAAGATGATCAGATTAATCAAAAAGATATTGCTCAATCTGATCCTTTTATGCAATCACCTCAAGCACAGCAGCAATCACGTCAACTCCATGCAGGTACTCGCATTGTTTGGCAACCAATCAACAGAGGTGAGCACCGAGTACTTAAAGCATAAGCTTATATTGACAAATTAGCAAGTTTAGTGTTAGAATAATAGTAATAAGTAAATAATTACCAACCTTTAAACAGATGCGGAGACGTAATGAGATACAGCCCTAATACACCAGCGCCAATCAGCCCTGACCACGGTCACGCTCTTCAATACGAGTATCAGCCTCCAATTATTGCCTATCCTGTAGCACCGCTAGAGGCATCTATTCCTCCTATGCCAAACTATGATCCAACCGTTGGCATGTTGCACGTAGGTACATCAGAGTACGACCAGGCAGTTAATCAACTTGCACCACATGTTGATGCTATTTTTGGCGATGACTATCTTCTTACTCCAGCGGATATCGCCCCAGATGCTCCTTTGGCTCCAGTTTTTGCCATGGCAACAACGCCAAATGTTTACAACTCTGCAAACTCCAACCAACCAGATACAGCAAGTGGTCCAGCGACCGGCGGATGGGCATCGCCTAGCAGCGCATCAATGCCTTCTGCGGCACCCGTAACAACCGGTAACGGTGGTGGTAGCCGAAATGGTAGCGGAAGCGGCAATGGCCGCGGTGGTTCTTCTGGTGGTGGCGGTGGCAACCAAGGCCCTGAGGGTGCAAACGGCCCAGATGACGATGAACCATTTCAGGTACCCGACAGTCTGCAGACACCAGCAGAGCGCGCTGAGTATGTAGACCAGCTTCAAAAGGCAGTAGACTATGCTCATGACCAATCGTGGGTTAGTCACGACGGTATTATTGCTCATCTTGGTGTTAGTGCGGAGCGAGCAACAGAACTTCTCGAATCCCTCCAACAGGCAGGACATGTAAATCGACCTTCTCGCCCAGATGTGCAGTTACTGCAAAGTAATCTTGCTATTGAGGATCCAGCACTAGTAGCTGAACTTAAACGGCAACTTGACGACATGAGTGCACGCCATTCGCGTGCTGCTGCAGTTGCCACCTATCGTGCGGACGCTCGAGTTGCGTCTCAGACAAGCTCTGGTCACCCAGGCACTGCAAGCGCGCCTGCGGCTCCCGCTGCCACTCCTGTTGCTACTGTCCCAGCAGCACCCGTTACTCCTCCGGCACCGACACACCCCCCTGTGCCAGCCGCCACACCAAATACCGCGCCGCAAACAGGCGATAGTCACCTCGACGAAACGACTTTGTACGGCCCAAATAGTGATTTCTCACTTATCGGTAACCGAGCTGCCTACGCTGATCGAGGTCTTCCAGTGCCAAGCGGTGAAGAGGGAGAGACTCAGCTATTTACTGACGACAACGGCAATATTATTGCTGTGCCTGTCGGTGATGCAGCTGCTCTCGCAGCAGTTCGTTATCATCAGGCACGCATAATTGGCCAAGAAAACGGCGCGCCAATAGCCGAAGACCCAGCTCTAGAAGCTGCATACGCTGCACTTATCCATCAAGATCAAACACCGCCACCTACTCGCCGCCAAAGATTTATGCAATCTGTGCTTGGCACGGCTAGCCGCGCTCATCGTTACCTTGTAGATCCTGATCCTAACGCAACAGGCCAAACTGAACCCGCACAAGCTCCTGCGCAGCCGCCAACTCCTCCGGCACCGGCAACGGCGCCTATCGCTCCAACAAGTGTAAACACGGCTAATGCACCGCGACGCCCAGAAAACCAACCTGCAACAGATGCTCGTGTTAGTGCTATTGCTGGATTGTTTGACCCAACAAAGTTAGGCCGACCAGAAGATGCCACTACTCTAGATGCTGCTCAACGTTTTGCTGAATCTCGCACTGCAGCAATCGGGGAAACGGTTGACCTAATTAATATGCTTACAGCTCAGCATAATTGGACTGTCGACAGACTGGCGCATGAAATTCTTGATCAGGACGGTAATGTGGTTGATCCACATCACCCTGATGCCGTGGCAATTATTGAGGCTCAGAAGCTCCAAGATGTAATCAACAGGCAGTGTGCTGCTGCGACGCGCGCATATGTTGGCGAAGACCTCAGCGATCCTGATGTCTTAAATCGCATAGTTGCTTTACATAACGATCCTAACCAAACGGCTTTGCTCGATGAGTGGCAGTATGGTCATGGCTCACATGGTGTAAGTGATGATGCGGCAATACTTAAGGCTTTTGAATCTGAGGGCATCTTTATTAAGCCCCTGGATAGAGGTTATGGTTTTAAATTGGTTGATGCGAACGGTAATCCCTTAGAAGGCAGGAACGGTGAAGAGCTCGAGGGTCCTGGCAGCAGTGACCTTGTTGGACTTATGTGGTCAGTCGCTCGTGCAAAGCGAGAACTTGGTCCTGCTCCTCAGCGAACTGCTCCTAATTCCCCAGAAGAGATCCGATCAGTAATTGACGCAGAGATTGCAGGCCTTACTGACTTAGGAGTTACCTGTGAGCGTGAAGGTGATGATTTTGTCTTTCATTTTGGCCCCAACGGTCGCCGCGTAGCGAGAGCCTCTGTTGATAACTGGCAAGGCGTGGCTTTACAGCTCGATCACCTACGTAGCCTAAACAATCTTGCAGCCCAGAACCCCGATGCCTTTACGACACTGGCTACTGGATTCCAGGTGGTTGCCCCAGCTCAGCCACAACCAGCGGCCGCTCCTGCTGGCCACAATACTCCACCACAAACTACGGCACCAGCTCCTCAGGCGCCTTCAACTCCTCCAGCTGCTCCATCTGCGGCAAATACTAATACTGGGCCCAATGTGCGCGAGAAGCCATCTGAGCTCCCACAAGACCTATATGATGTATATGACCAAAACCCTAGCATTGACTTTTATACAAGGGAACAAGCTCTTACCGCCCTGCGTCGTATGAAGGTGTCTGCTGCAGCTTACCGTGATGCGGTAAGCACCATAGGCGTTGGTAGCGGTGTATTCGTGGATCAGCACGGTAACTACGCCGTATACGATGAACATATGCTTTACTCGGGTAACGCACGAGCGCATATTCAGAGTCTTCAGGACCGAATAGCATATATGGGTGCCGTACCCACATCACGAGTCTATGATGGAGATATTGAGGATAGCTTGGGTCGCCTACCCGTGCAGAGCCGTCGAAACGGCAAGTTCTTGCATGACGCCCTAAACGACGCAGCGGAAGGTAATAGCCCTCATTTTGAAGAATTCCGTGACAAGATGTATAGCTATAGCATTCGTGAACGCCACCCACGCACACCTATGGATCGGCGTACCAAACGCCTCTTGCTGGGCAGTGTAGCTGGTGCGGCGGTTGTAGCAACGGCAGTTGCTGCAGCAATGTTCGCCGTCAGCGGCGCGGAGCGCGATGAAGCTCGACCTGAGCCAACCGCCAGCGCCAGCGCAAATCCTGGTAGCAAGGCTCCAAGTCCTGCAACTAGCGCTCCACAGTCACCAGAAGCCAGCCAGTCTCCTTCACAAGATGCTAAGCCGTCACAGAGCCCTTCTCAGGCCAAGCCTTCACCAACCAAGACTGGTGAAACGAGTAAGCCAGCTCCATCGGTGCCAAGTGAAGAGGATACTGCACCTAAATTCCCGGGAGCCCCAGACCACAGCCAGCCTGGTGCCGCTAATGATAACTTTACATTAGTTCGCAATGGACCAATTGGGGTGGGCTACAATGCTGCATCTCATGAGGCTATTGGTGTAATCGGTAACGGCGGTAGCACTTGGAAGCTTGCGGAAACTATCCTAAAGGCCGCTAAGGTGGATGCTAGCCCGGCAGCCATCCAGCACCTTACAAGTGATATTCTTGCCAAGGGTGGCGTTGACTGGAGTGATGCTCCACGTGTCATTGACCCAGGTAGCACAGCCAAGGTTACTATCGATAAAGATGGTGCACATGTTGTGAGCGTAGACTTAAAGTAATCAACTATTGACTTTGCCATGGACACCTCTTATGAACGGAGGTGTCCATTTGCTTTTTAAGGGGTGGCACGGTATAATAAACAGATCAATAACTCAGTTCACGACCAAATAAGAGTGTGTGGACAATAATCCAAAGGAGCATGGAATGAATCAATACGAAATTGCTGTATTGTATCACCCCGATCTAGAAATTGATCTGGAAAAGGCAACCACACGCGTTGAAAAGATCTTTACCGACAACGGCGCTAAGGTTACTAACGCTGATAACTGGGGTAAGCGCAAGCTTGCTTACGCAATCAAGGGCAACGAACACGCTGTGTACGTCTTCTACACAGTAGAAATCCCAGCCGAAAACGTTCGTAAGATTGAAAGTATCTTAAACATTACTGACGAAGTAATCCGCTTTATGATTACTCGTCCTGATCTTAAGGCTATCGCTAAAGCTGAAGCCCTTAAGGCAGAAAAAGCTGCCAAAGCTGCTGCACGTGGCGAAGCTACCGAAGCAAGTGACGACGCTGAAAAACCTGCTGAATAGCATATAATTGAGACAAAGTAATGAGGGAGACGGATAATCCGTCTAAAAGAGGGGAGCCGACATGGCACGAAGTGTTAACCAAGTCATCTTAATGGGAAACCTGACACGCGATCCAGAAGTACGTCAGACTCCAAGTGGTCAGAGTGTTTGTAGCTTTAGCCTTGCGCTAAATCGTGCATACAAAGACCAAAGTGGTGATTGGCAGGAAGCAACTGATTTCATCGATGTTGTGGCTTGGGGCCCACTTGGCGAACGTGTTGCTCAGTATGTAACTAAAGGGCGTCGTGTGCTCGTGCAAGGACGTCTTCAGAGTCGTGCCTGGGAGCAAGAGGGCCAAAAGCGCAGCAAGGTAGAAGTACTCGCGAATGATGTAACTTTCCTTGATGGACGTGGCGACAACGAAGGTTCTCAGGGCGGCTCCTTTGGATCAGGTGCTAATGCAACTTCTGCTGGCACAAGCAAGAAAAAAGATGACGTTGTTATCGAAGACATTGGTGACGAACCAGTTAACCTTGACGACATCCCTTTCTAATCAATAAAGGACTATAAATACTATGGCTAAGATTTTTAAACACAAAACAGATGTACCTTACTTTGACTACAAAGACTTTAAGACTTTGCAGCGTTACGTAAACGTATATGGACAAATTGAAACACGTAAGAAGACTGGTTTGACTGAAAGCCAGCAGCGCCGTTTGGCTACTGCTATTAAGCGCGCACGCAACATTGCATTATTGCCATTTGTTGCAAACAACTAATATACGAGAGAGACTACAACGGTGGAAGAACGGTCGGTATATGGTGAGGCAAAGACGCTTGAGGTGGCAATTAGCGGAGTGTTATCCCAAATAGACCCTCAAAGTGTTAGTCAAGCAGAGCAAAAACTGTTCTCACATATGCAGCGGTTGTTAACTGATGCCCGTTTGGATGTTCGAGACTATGAATATGCTGATACCCGGGCTGAACAATTGCGTATGGCTACCGAAGCTCGAAAACGTTTCGAACAACTAAATCGAGATGTTGTTGCTTGTAGTGAATACAATATATTTAGTGCTATTGATGTAGCAATGTATTCATCTCGAATTCAATATATTATAGCTAAATTAGTATAGGAGAAGCCGATGGGTTTGAGTATTACTGACCTCAAAAAAGGAACGCTTTTTCAGATTGATAACGTGCCTTACCGAGTGGTTGAATATAATCAAAAGGTTATGGGCCGCGGCGGATCGATTGTGAACGTTCGCATTAAAAGTCTGCTCGACGGCAAGGTTTTAGAAAAAACCTATAAAGGTAACGAACAACTCGATAGTGCAGACGTAAACACTCAAAACGTGCAGTACTTGTACAATGATGGTAGTACGTTCTTCTTTATGAACGAAGATACCTTCGAGCAGTTTGAGATTCCTGCTGACCTCGTAGGCGATGGCTCTGGCTATCTTAAAGAAGGCGATCGTATTCAGCTCCAGTTCTTTAATGACGCCCCAATTAATGTTGAGCTGCCTAAGAATGTACTGCTCAAAGTTACCTATGCCGAAAGCGTTGTGAAGGGCGATACAACCAGTAGTGTTATGAAAGATGCCACACTTGAAACGGGTATTACCGTTAAGGTACCTGCTTTTATTAAAGAAGGCGACATCATTAAAGTTGATACTCGCACTGGCGACTACTTGGAACGCGCAAAATAAAAGTCTGTGAGATTCTTTACAAGTAATCTGCATGATTTACGATACGCTTAGAGTATTGTAAATCAAGCCGGGTGGTAGGCAGCCAATGCAGCACTGGTCGCGCATTTTTGATCACGCTAGACACTTCTTTACGCTACATGTTCGTATGGTACGATATTTAGGTATTGGAGTGGTTGGCGTGATTTTTTTAATGGTTGGCTTCCAACTTGTATATCCACGCGATCGACTACTGCCTGGGGTGGCAATTGGTGGCCACGATGTGGGCGGTAAAACGGTAATTGCGGCTAAGAGCGAGCTCAATAAGGCATACCACGATGCTACGCTTAAAGTTACGATGGATAATAAGACAGAGCAGGGCAAATATCGCGAAATCGGTATTAATATTGAGGCTGATAAAGCCGTGGAGGATGCGGCTCAGTATTCTGTTGCCCGCCGTCTGATACCATTTAGTATGTTTGCGACGAAGCAGCAGCCTATTCCCACCAGTTTTGATGACGAGCGATTGCATTATTTTGCTGAGCAGATTGCCAAAAAGTATTCGGTGGCGGCAGTAAACGCTTCGATTAAGGTTGAGGGCGATGACGTTAAATTGGTGCCCGCTCAGCGGAGTAAAGAATATCGTGCGGATGATATTGTTCAGGCAATTGAACGTTCCACTAATGCGCTTAATACCACTATATCTTTGGCGGCTATTACGACTGACCCTCCACGTAAGGATGGCTCAGTACAAGAGGCACTGAACAAGGCTCAGAAGATTGTAGGTACACCCATGGCCTTGACATTTTCTGGGCAGCAGACTCAAGTACCGAAGGAGACCGTTGCGAGCTGGCTAACATTTCCGGAGGACCCCAAAACCCAGAAGTTAACTATGAGTGTTAACAACGATGCTATTCGCTCGTATGTTAATGGCCTGCAGTCTAAGGCCTATAAGGCTCCTGGCGTAACAACAGTAACCATGGTTGATGGTCAGGAGACGGGTCGTAGTGGGGGCGGCAATGGTCAAGGATTGGACGTCGACGGTACGACTACTAAAATAGCTGATGCCATAAGCAAAGAGCAGGGGTTGAACCTGGCATTATCAACAGTAACCATCCCAGCCAAAGTTATCTATCAACGTTCATACACTGGTAGTCAGGCTGGTCTGAGCGCACTTGTCAAAGACTTGGGCTCAGGCTCGTTCAGTATTGCTGTGGCAGAGGTGGGCGGCAAGGGCCGCTCTGCTAGCTCAGGTGGTGGCAAGCAGTATGAAGCTGCAAGTACTTACAAGTTATATGTTGCTTACGCGGTTATTAAGAGGGTCGAGAGCGGTGCTATGGGATGGGGTGACCAGATTACTAATGGCAAAGATGCATCGGCTTGTTTTGAAGCCATGATAGTTGTTTCGGATAATCCTTGCGCCAAAGCTTTTGGTGAGAAGATTGGCTGGGGAACCATTGATGACATGATGCGTGATGTAGGCTTGGCCTCAACGTCGCTAAATAGAGGATTCTACACCACAGCGAATGACCTGGCTCTTTATTTGCAGAAGCTAGCTAACGGTTCATTAATGTCGACGGACGGCAGTAGCCGGCTACTTGACTGCATGAAACGCCAAGTATATCGATCAGGTATTCCTGCAGGCACTAAGGTGCCAGTTGCTGACAAGGTTGGTTTTATCGGTGCTTATTTGCATGACGCCGGAATTGTATATAGTGCCAGCGGCACGTATGTAATGGTTTTTATGACATCTGGTAGCTCATGGAGTGCGATTGCTAACGCAAGCAGCCAAATTCACGGACTTCTTAACAGATAGCGTATAATGATCACATGAAGAAGCGTTTGGATCAACTGGTATTTGCCCAGGGGCTGGTTATATCACGCAGTCAAGCTGAGAGTTGGATTCGTTTGGGCAAGGTTACTGTTGATGGTCGTATTGTTACTAAGCCGGGCACGGCTGTCGACGAGTCAGCTGATATTAAATTACTTGTAGAAGAGCAATACGTGTCGCGTGCTGGGCTTAAGCTGGAGTCAGTTGCTCAGTCGCTACACCTTAATTTTAAAGACGTCATTATGCTTGACGTAGGCAGCTCCACGGGTGGATTTACTGATTTTGCCTTAAGACAGGGCGCGCGCAAGGTAATAGCAGTTGATGTTGGTACCGACCAACTACACCCTTCCTTGCGCGGCAACAATAAGATTGAGCTGCACGAGCAAACGGATATTAGACGACTTGTAAGGGTTGAATCTAAGAATAAACCTACAGATGCTGTGCCAATAACAGATGATATAGACATTGTTGTCATTGATGTCTCTTTTATAAGCTTGCGCGAGATTTTACCGCATATCGCCACACTTTGTAGCCCCCAAACTATTGTGGCAGCAATGGTTAAGCCACAATTTGAAGCACGAGAAAGTAACCTTAAGCACAAGGGAGTTATTAAGAATGACCGTATTCGCCGCGAGATTCTTAAGGACTTTGAGGCGTGGGTAAGTAGGTCGTTTGTGGTGCTCGATAAAGCAGATTCAGATGTGGCTGGCAGCAAAGGGAATCTTGAGAGATTTTACAAATTAAAAAAATCTGTTAAAATATAGCGATCATGAGTTTGTTTGATGTTAGATCACCCGAGAAAGCCTTGGGTGCAATTGGTGACGAATACCAGGATCTGGGTTGGCTCCAAAGCCGCGGCAATTTTAGTCCTGATGACCTGCCATCCGCTGAGCTTTTTAATGAAATAGTCGAGACGATTATCGACCAAGTGCCCGAAGAAGAATTACGCCCGGAAGTAGAAGTCTTGAGCAATGGTGAGAGAATGGTTGTTTGTGATATCGTGCGCCCTCGAACGTCATATCTGGATGACCATGACTACGAGATCGTCGTATCTGCTGCTGCATCTGCAAAAAATGTCCAACAAGCTGTACTCCGCGCAATAAGTGTTGCACAGTGGTCGCCAACAGGTGAAAGTGATGGCAGATTCTTGTATCTAACACGGTATGATCAACTTGGCGTCGAGCGTTACTACCTACCTGTTAGCAGCGGCGGTGGCACTGTGGCTGAGCAGCGGCAGCTTGCAGCTATGGAGATGGAAATGTCTACACCAGTCGTAATGAGCAGCAGCTCAATTACACGTCTTGGTGAGTCTATTATGGCCTTGCATCCCGAATTTAAACTTCCTCTTTAGATAGTTACAAGATATGGTTGTGAAAATAGTTCTAGTGGCTATTCTGAATCTTATGTTAAACTGCCGATATGTATTTTAAGAGCCGTGTCCAGGCTGGCCAGCTGTTAGCGACCGAGATCGACAAGAAATATCACGGGCAGAAATGTGCGGTTGTTGCTTTAAGTGACGGTGCTGTTATGATTGGTGCTCAAATTGCCATGAAACTCCACTGTGTGCTGACTATGCTGCTCACAGATGCAATTCAGCTACCTAAAGAAGAGACGGCAATTGGTGGTGTGGGCCCCGACGGATCATTTACCTACAATAATTTCTATTCTCCGGGACAAATTGAGGAGTTCGTAAGTGAATACCGTACTTTCATCGAACAAGAAAAGATGAATAAGCTTCACGAGATGCACCGGCTGCAAGGCAGAGGTGGTCTTATTCGCAAGGAACTTTTAAAAGACCATACCGTTATCTTGGTATCAGATGGCTTGAGCAACGGCTTCTCGCTCGATTTAGCAGCTGATTATCTTAAGCCTATCCGAGTTCAGCGATTGATTGTAGCCACGCCGCTTGCAAGCGTGCCCGCTGTGGACCGCATGCACATTCTCGCTGATGAGATTTATTGTTTATCAGTACTCGAAGACTATATGACGACCGACCATTACTACGAGACTCAAGACGTTCCGTCACACGACAAGGTCATAAAAACAATTGAGCAAGTTGTTTCTCACTGGAAAGAGTAATTTTATTCCAAGTAGTGCCTAAGACGCTCGAGGTCACGAAGTGTAATGACCGATTGTCGGTTAAACAGTAGTCCTTGGCGTTCAAGCGCTGCGAGCTCGCGGCTGGTTGTTTCGCGTGTAGCGCTAATTGAGCTGGCAATATCTTGATGTCGCAAAGGGACACTGATAGCCAGGCCATCCGGTGTTTGCTCTCCAAAACGCTGAGCGGTAGTAATTAAAAATGATACAAGGCGTTCACGGACACTTCGATATTCGAGATTCATGATACGCTCAGAATGTAAGCGATACATGTCCACAAGCATGTCCACAAGGGGGAGGGCAATCTGGGGTTGTGCTTGAATGGCTTCTGTAAACTGTGTGCGATCAAGTCTAAAAACGGTAGTTGGCGCCAGCGCAGTATAAATAATTTGGCGATCTTCGCCAGTAACGGCCCATGTAAGACCTAGGATTTCACCAGCCTTACGAATAATGAGCAGGTTTTCGTCGCCATACTTGGTGATATCATAGGCTTTTACGAGCCCACTGGCTATGTAGAACACACCAGAGGGTGTGCCGCCAGGACGTATGATGAATTCATTTTTATTAAATGTGAGCCGAGTACCCTGATGAAACAGGTTAATCAGTTCGTTGGAGGGGCTATCAGCCGTCAACATACCCTAAGTATGACACAACAGATTAGGCTTGGCCAGTTGTATCTATAAGCATAAGCTTTTTACTTGATTAGCATACCTCGTAAACGCAGGGCTGTCTGTGATAAAAATCCTGTGGAGAGTGTGACAAAGATAACCATCTATATCTGTTACTAATCGTATAGTTAGGATACCAACACTATCAAGTTGGAGGTAAGGAGGGAGAGATGATGAGCCTGAGCCAAATTGAGATGCAACTCAAACGGGCAGGTTGTAACTTCCGCTTCTGGGGACGAGGAGAAATACGCGAGCTCCGCAAAGTCCTAACGACCGACGAGGTTATACAACATTGCGTAAATGGACGATACGAGAATGGCTTCGCCATGCTTGTGGCGACCAATCAACGGTTACTCCTTATTGACCATAAACCGATGTTCGTAGCAATTGAAGACGTGCGATACGATATGATTGCCGAGATAGACTTTAGCTTCCAGCTATTTATGGGTATCTTACGAATCATAACACCTGGTAGGCCATTGCGCTTTATGAGTTGGAGTCAGCACCATTTGCGAGAGGTGCTGCACGCCGCACAAGCTCATATGCAAGAGCTAAGGCAGCACTACACTCATGAGGTAAAAGCTAACCACTTGCGCTTGAACCCAGATAACGACTGGGCGGGGATTTTGCTCGGCGGATTGGCGATGCAGACAGCCGGACCACGACTGCCGTATGCCTTGCCGGTAAATCCATATACACAAACGCCGATCTTGGTAAGACGCCGTACCTACCCACGCTTTTACTAAGTTACGACAAATGTTATCCGGACCTCTCGGGGTCTGGATACTTTTTGTTGTACAATGAGGTCTGTATGAAATATTTTGTTGGTATTGATGGCGGTGGGTCGAAGACAGATTTTGTTGTAAGCAACTCAGCCTTGCAAGTTGTGCATACGGTACATATTCCTAAAGGCGCTAACCCCTGGCAAAATGGGCTTGAAGCCACTTTGGAGGTCCTTGAAGAAGGACTGTCTCAACTCACAGAATATAGGGCAGATACAGAGGCAATTGTTGCTGGAATTGGTGGTTGTTTTTCGGTTAATAAATTTACGAGTGCAATCGAAAATTGCCTGAAACAATTTTGTCTTCGGGCCCAGCTTGTCGGAGATTTGCCCATTGCTTTTAGGGCCGCAAGCGACCATAGTTCGGGAATTATTGCCATAGCAGGTACTGGCTCCAGTGCAGTGCAATTTTTTAGTGACGGCAGTCATTACTTGTATGACGCTGTTGGGTGCGGCGGTCGTGATATAGGCTATTGGCTAGCAAAAGCATATGGGCGTGACCAGCTGGGCGAAGCAGGCAAAGATTTTTTGCTGCAAGTGGCACCTGTTCTGCAACGCAATGAGCTTCATACTACGGCAGATTTTTACCATAATGCCGAACTGCGCATGCTTACAAAAAGCTTAGCAGTGCTTGATGCAAAAGAGCCAGCTTTTGAGGATTTAAAATTTGTACTTGATCTTGCTGCTGATCGATGGCGATTTAAGCTCTACGGTATCGTAACTAAATTTTTGCTCAAAGAACCAGATACCTCCCAATTGTGTTTAGTACTCAGTGGAGGCCTATGGAAGCACGATTATTTCCGCAATCAGGTTACGATAGCTTTACAAGCTGAGTTTACACAGCTCGATATCTTGTTCAACCCAGAAGTTGCACCTACGCTCGGTGCTTTGCGCATGGCGCGTGACCTAAGCAATAAGTAACATAACACGGTGTACGCAGGCTTAAGACACCTTTAGTTTACTTACTTACATTAAAACGAAATTCTACAATATCACCGGGTTGCATGACGTACTCTTTGCCTTCAGTGCGTACTTTACCGGCTTGCTTAGCGGCTGTTTCACTCCCGGCAGCTACAAGATCATCATAGTCAACAATTTGAGCCGCAATAAAGCCACGTTCAAAATCGCCATGAATTACGCCAGCGGCTTGAGGGGCAGTGGAGCCTTTGCGAATAGTCCAAGCACGTACTTCTTTTTCGCCAGCAGTGAGATAGCTTTGCAGGCCGAGCGTATCATATGCGGCATGAATGAGTTGTACCAATCCTGATTCAGCTTGGCCGTAGCTTTGGAGGAGTTCTTCGGCGTCTGCTTGATCGAGGCTCTGAAGTTCACTTTCAATCTGAGCACAAATAAATAACGCTTTTGCTGGCGCTACGAGTTGTGCGAGCTCTTGCTTCTTAGGCTCATCACTCAAGCCAGCCTCATCCAGGTTGAACAAATAAATTACTGGCTTAGCGGTTAAGAGGTGAAGATCTTCGATATGTTCGATATTGATGTCAGCAACGCTAGAGAGTGGTTTGCCGGAATCGAGTAGGTCATGCACGCGTTGTAGCGTTTCTGCAAGTGGCCGTAGTTTAGGGTTAGCCCGCGCTTCTTTATCAATTTTAGGCAAGCGCTTTTGAACCGTCTGTAGGTCGGCAAGAACAAGCTCGGTATTAATAACATCCATATCTTTTTGTGGATCGATAGTATTGTCTACATGAACAACGTTTGGATCTTGAAATGCACGCACCACCTGAACAATAGCATTCGTAGAACGAATGTGACTCAAGAATTGATTGCCAAGGCCTTCGCCGTTGCTGGCGCCAGCTACAAGGCCAGCTATATCCACAAAAGTAGTTGTAGCAGGTATAACTTTTTGCGCATTATACATTTCGGATAACTTTTGTAATCGCTCATCAGGGACTGGTACGATGCCAGTATTTGGTTCGATAGTGGCAAACGGGTAGTTAGCCGCAAGAATATTACTGCCAGTTAATGCATTAAATAAAGTTGATTTGCCGACGTTTGGCAGGCCGACGATGCCTATAGAAAGTGAAGCCATAATAGATCTATTATAACAGAGGTAATATTGACGACCAAACAAGCTGAGTACCCGCAGGCAAAATTGATTTTATATACTTTATATTGTATAATATATTATATGACCAATCCAAATATGCATTTTGCCGACCGTGAGGAGTGGAACGCTTATCATGGTACCAGTCTTCGTGAATTTAATGATGAACTCACGGCTCCCCAGGCAGACAGGATTAACGATGTTTATGACATTACACTCTATTTTGGGCGCCATGGCATACCAATAAATCCCGGTGTACAGCCGCAGAATCCAATTGAGGCTCTGAAGATGGCGGTTGCTATTCCTAACGCAGTTGATTATGAAGAAGCAGCTGATGTTTCTAAAACTCTACAGTCTGGTGATGTGTTGTTTAGGGAATACCACGGATATACCAATCACGACCCTTATGCTCAAATTTTTGATAAACTCGCCCCACAAATAGACTCAACCGGTCTTTTAGGCTCTATGTCGCTTGCAATGGGTGATATGGCACTTTCGAGTTTTTTTAAGACATATAAAGCACAGCAACAAGCCAAAATCGAGACCTACCGAAAAAATGCCCAGATTAGTGCCTGGGAATATGCTGAGCACCTAGCAACATTTAATGCTGCACGAGTTATCTATGCCGACCAAGATGCTTTTGATAAACACAACTCATCAATAAAGTCTATCGATGACCACGAGAGATTAATGAATGAAGGTGAGGCTGGATGGCAGACTATTCGCCACAGTCACCGTGCTCGTGAAGAAAGTGCCCGAAATGTCCTTAAGACTTGGGCAGTAGAACACGTTGAACAGGCAGAACAGCGCCGAGATTTAACAGGACGCAAGCCACGACTTGCTATGTTGTTTGGTGAGGCGCACATGAAGTCTATGAGTCAGACTTTCGATGAGATCGGAATTGAATCCAAAAAAGTTAAGCTACAAGTACATCCCGCCCACGCAGCACTTAGAGAACAAGCGGCACGGCTCGGCATAACCTTGGAGTAGGCTAGACTTAGCTGCAAGTTTTTGCAGCTACAGCAGCTTGTTCAAGGCTGTGGACATTTTGCAGTATTGCAAATCCACCGAGAGTGCAAACCTCGTTGGGCCGCAGACCCTTATCTGTGTCTTTGTCGAGTACATCTTTGTTAGTCGTGGCGAACGGTCCTGCGTTTACGCCAAGCACCACACCTTGATACGTTTGCTCCTCGCAGAGCGGAAGATTTATTCTCTCACCTGAGACATCGAGCCAGTAATCAAACTTTTCCGCTACTAACCCTTGAAGAGTAAGATCTCCGCTGTTATTGCCGTGTACCTGGAAATAGGGATCACCGTCTTTATTTACTGCGGGACGGTTAATGGCCTGGTTAACGCGGCGGCCTTCAGATGTTTGCTGGCTATCGACGAATGTGCCATCGCAGACAGTTATTTTGTCGCCAACTTTTAAAGATATATTCGGTACGTGGTCTTTTTGACTTGGTGTCTTAAGCGAGGGTGGGCCGCTGATGTCAGAAGGTATGGCAGTGTCTGAAGGCGCGCCAATAACACGGTCGTCTTTTTCAAGAGCTCTCGGTACTAGAATTGCGGTTGCCGCAACTGCAACTATGGCGGTAGCAGCGATAGTTGCTCTCTTACGACGACCTGGCTGTGGTCGATTCTCGTAACTTTCACGATCTGCACGGTCTGAATATCTTTCTGGCATAACGACCTCCCATTTATGTGACCAAGCAAGTATGTCGTATATTCAATGTTTTTGAAAGACACTTCGGTTGTGTTTTTAGGAGCAGGTGGTTACAATATGCGTAAGCGTTATGGACACTTCCAAAAAGCACAAAACAGAGAGCTCTTCGGAGTCCAAATCAGAGGTACATGTTGTATCATCTGTTTTAAGTAGGGCTAAGATGAGTCGCAAGCGTATGGCGATTGTTATTGCTGTGTCGGTCGTTGTACTAGCTGCTATAGGCTTTGTTGCGTACCAGCAATTTAAGCCAGAGAAAGCACCTGTACAAGATGCTGGTTACCAAGAAAATATTGAGCAAATAAAAAGTAGCCGCCCTGCAGATAATGCACCTGCACAAGAGCGAGCTGATTACTACACAACCCTCGGCGCTGCATACGCCTCCGCCGGTAATAATGACCAGACGATTACGGCTCTTAAGCAGGCTGAATCACTTTACACTAAGCCATCAGAGAAATACGGCGTTTGGTACGGTCTCGCAAAAGCCTACGAAGCAAAGGGTAAAAAGAAAGAATCTGTTAGCTACTACAAGAAAGCGCTTGATTTTGCCCAACACCCACCTGAGGGAGAAGAAGCAGATAGTAGCCTTATTAAAGAGTTAAATCAGAAAATTAAGCAGCTAGGGGGCTAAACGTGCGAGTACGACAATTATTGTCTGCAAGGAACATTGTACTCAGCTTCGGACTATCCGTGCTGGGCTTAGCTGCTTTTGCAGCTCCACATGCAGCAGCCATCGGCGCCACAGGACCTGATCCTAATGATTTTAGTCCTACTACCCGCCGTGTCGAACTGGTAGTTTCCCGAACGTCCGACGTCAACAACTCTACGAGTTTGGTAAAATTATACTTCAATCAGCCGAGTGGTTCGTTTCGTATCGAAGACTATCGGCTGTGTAAGGATGCTGTTGGTAGTTCTGGCAACTACTACGATGTTGACGCCTCAGCTGCAGCAGGTGCAGATGCCACACGCTATGACGTATATAACTCACGCCATACCTATAGCGGTACTGCTGAAACAGAGTCGTTAGGCGCTCTTATCACAAGTCGTGATGGCATTGCCAGTAGTGCCGACGACTGCAAGACAGTCTCGACAACTTTTAACGTCAGTGGTCTATCATATTCACAGGATGTTGGTAAGTACGTAGCTTATGTGCGTGCCACAAATCTGATTGCTGGTACACAGAACTCATTCCGTATTGTAGTGACCACAAACGGATATGCTGTTGGGTATGATTCCACGATTGCAGCTTCACAGTTTGGTATTAACCAGGTGGATCCCTTGAGCGGGTATACAGATTATCTATTAAAGTTTGCTGGTGACTGTACATTAACGAGCGCTCGTACTGAAGAATTGCAGTGGTATGACGACGACAACGGTACGGCTGGGATTCAGCCTTCACCAATGCGTTTTCAACTTCGTAAATATCCCGTAAGTGGTGGCGCCTATACGTTACAGCCGTTTACGTCATTACGTAAAACTAATGGCGATGCTATTAGTTGGAGCCAGAGCGGTGGCTGGTATACGGCCTATAGCGGTTCAAGATCAACAGTAGCGGCTCGGTTTACAGCAGAACCAGGGTACCGTTACGTTTGGTATTGGGATAATGTGTACTATAACAACACCCTGCAGTTTAAGTTGGCATTCGACAGTATCTACTATAATACCGGCTGCCAACGCCCGGCTGACTTTAACTTAACTCCTTCAATTTTGATGAAGGTTAATGGGACTTCCGCTGGTGCAAACGCAACCGCCGAAGTAGGCGACACGGTTAATTTTACATACAGCGTTTACAACAACGGTAATGACGATAGTAGTAACACGGCTTGTTCAATTGTGGGTAACACGCACGGCGGCTACTATAATCCTGGAGGTACCGCCGACACGGCATCCAATAATGGGTACGTTCCGCCCGGTACAGGATGTCCTAGAGACTTCCCGGGCAAGGCAACCACGACGGTTGCAACAGAAAACTATACGGTCAGAGCGTCGGACACCAACAACACGGTTTGTCGTTCACTAAAGGTAGATCCGGCAACTGACGGTGGTGGTGCTGAGGATACAATTGTATGCTTTATGGTTGTGGCTAAGCCGTATGTCAAAGTCTTTGGCGGTGACACATCGGTGGGTAATGGCATCCCATCAGCCTGTGCGGCCAATCCAGACGCTTCTATAACGGCTTGGAATAAAGATACGCAAGCATCAGGCTATGCTGGTGCAGGGAGTCAGTATGGCGTATTCGCTCTCGACCGGATTCATAACTTTGCGAGTGCACAAAATACTAACGGAGCCGCTTCTCCATACGGCCTGTCATTCGCTAACAAGGGCGTAGCGGTTACGGGCGGCACATACGGTGGAACATTTGGCTCGCTACCATGCGCCTATGATTACTTTGCGAATAAGCCGACCGATACAGAGCCTCTAGGAACTAACCCCGATATTAGCAACCTGACTACTAAGGTTTACTCTGAGGGTTCAGACGTAACGCCAGCTAATGTGATAATTAATGGCGGCAATATTAACCCCAACCAGCGCACGGTTATTTATGTTACAGGTTCAGTACGCATTACTGGCGATATAACCTATCCTGGAAGCTACGATCGTAATTCAATGCCGTTACTACAGTTAGTCGTTAAAGGTAATCTATACATAGACGCTAATGTAGGAACACTTGATGGTGCATACATAGTGCAGAAGGGGGCGGCAAATACTGGTGTTGCCTATACTTGTACAACTGCTGCTGCACCACTAGCCCCTGATGCCACGCTGCACGGTAAGTGTAAGGGCAAGAAACTTACGATTAACGGGTTGTTGAATGCCCCAACTATTATGTTGCTCCGTACAAACGGCACGCTCTCGGCAAGTACTGCAGCAGAAACGGGTACTTCAAACAACGCGGCAGAAGTTATTAACTACAGTCCAATGATGTGGGTCGCACAGCCTCCTGCATCTTCAAATACAAATAGTGGAAAGGCAGGAAAATATGACTCGGTTACGAGCTTGCCACCTATCTTGTAAAAAGGACTTGCATATAAACATAAGCAATATGGTATAATTGAGATCAACATGAGTTTACTGAGTGGGGTATCAGCATTTTTCGGCCTTGACATAGGCACTACGGCAATTCGGCTTGTTGAATTGCGCGGCAATGGTTCAGTGAAGAACCTGGTTAAGTACGCGTACGTTCCAGTCGACAGCAAAATTGTTTTAAGTGACGCTAAGTCAGACCAACAAAAACTGGCCCAAATTATCAAAGATTTATTAGTTCAATCTCGCATGTCAACTAAGAGCGTGGCTGTGGGTGTTCCGTCGCAGCGAGTATTTACTGCAGTAGTTGATTTTGATCGATTGCCTCCTAGTGAGCTGGCAAAAGCAATTCGGTACCAAGCCGATTCGCTTATTCCAACACCACTTGATAAGTCTAAGATTGACTGGGCAGTGATAGGTGATTCACCTAAAGATAAGACTAAAGTCGAAGTTTTACTAACTAGTGTAGAGAATGACTTTGTAGAAAAGCGTTTAGATCTGCTCGAGTCTATTGGCCTAGATGTTATTGCATTCGAGCCAGATAACTTAGCCTTAACCCGTGCACTTATTGGCCAAGACAACCCAGCTCCACAAATGGTTTTGGACATTGGTAGCAAGAGTACAGACCTTGTTGTTACCATGAACGGCGCACCTCGTTTAACTCGATCAATCCCAACTGGCGCGGAAGCTATTATCCGGGCAGCTGCTCAGAACCTAAACATCGACGATAAGCAGGCAAGGCAGTTTGTTTTCAAGTTTGGACTTGGCAAAGATAAGCTCGAGGGTCGCATTTACGAGGCAGTTATCGGTACGGTAGATATTCTCACGAGTGAAATTGAAAAGTCTATAAAATTCTTCCAGAGTCGTTATGTCGATACACAAATCTCACGCATGATCGTTACGGGTGGTGCTTCAGCGCTGCCTGAATTTCCACTCTACCTAGCTAATAAATTTGGTATAGAAGTAGAGATTGGCAATGCATGGCGTAATGTATCGTTCTCGCCAGAGCGTCAGAATGAGTTGTTAGCTGTTTCTAACCATTTTGGTGTAGCGGCAGGACTCGGGGAGCGAACAGAATGATTCAGTTCAACCTCCTTCCTGATATTAAGCAGCAGTACCTCAAAGCTCAGCGTCAAAAGCACTTAGTTGTTTTTGTATCAACAGTGGTGGTTATTGTATCACTTTCTGTGTTCATTATTTTGTTACTTGTAGTCGGTGTTTGGCAAAAGAAGAGCATGAGTGATCTCAATGGTGATATTAAGAAATACAACAACCAGCTCTCAAGTACTAAGGATCTTGACAAGATTTTAACTGTGCAAAACCAGCTAACCTCACTAACGGCATTGCACGATAAAAAGCCCGCAGCAACTCGTTTATTTACATACCTTGGTCAAGTCACACCCACAAAAGCAAGTATCAGCAAATTTGATGTTAACTACGAGGATAACACGGTTAGTATTAATGGTACGGCTGACTCTTTAGAGACAGTTAACACCTTTGTAGACACTATCAAATTTACTGAATACACCATAACGGATGGTGATGGTAAGAGCCCTAATGGAAAAGAAGCATTCTCTAAAGTTGTCCTAGCTAACTTTGGCCGCACTGACAAGACCACAACCTTTACAATCACTGCAACGTTTGATCCGGTTATCTTTAGTCAATTAAGCAAGACCGAGCTAACTGTTCCACAAAAGACAACAACTCGTTCTACAACCCAACAACCAACTGATCTTTTCACCCAAAGCCCAACGTCAACTAACTCGGGTAACCAATAGGTAGCAATATGGCACGAACAACATCTCTTACAAAGCGATCACTGATCAGCAAAGCGAATAGTACGATTGTAACCGCAACAGCTGTAGCTGCTTTTGTACTCGTTTTTTCGCTGATTGCATCCAAGGCGCTCTTTAGCCAAATGGGCTATCAGAATCGAGTTATTGGTGCTAAAAAGGAAGCCGTTGCACAGCTTAAAGATAATCTAGAGGCACGCGACAGCTTAGTGACTTCATATAAGTCATTCGTCGATCGCCCGCAGAACATGTTGGGCGGTGACCCGACTGGTAACGGCCCACAAGATGGCGATAACGCAAAGATTGTCTTAGACGCGCTTCCTAGCGTTTACGACTTCCCAGCATTAGCTACGAGCCTCGAAAAGCTTATAACTAGCCAAAACCTTCAGATTACGGGTATTACCGGCACAGACCAAGAGCTTGAGCAGCAGGCGGCAACTGAGTCAACGCCACAGCCAGTTCCTATGCCATTCCAGATCCAGGTAACGGGCTCATACGATTCAGTAAAGAATCTTGTCGATCTCTTTGATCGTTCGGTGCGCCCATTCCAGATCCAGAATATGAGTCTTGGTGGCAACCAGAGTAACATGACTCTTACGCTGTCTGCACAAACGTATTACCAGCCAGAGAAAAACTTTAAGATCAACACGCAGGTAGTGAAATGAAACAAAAAGATATAGCACTGATTGCAATTATTGTTTTCATAAGTGGTATTGCTTCATTCTTCATCTCAGGCGCAGTGTTTGCTCCCGCTAAGGACCGCAAGCAGAACGTTGAAGTGGTAGAAGCTATTACTTCTGATTTCCCAGAGCCAGATAAGGATTACTTCAACAACAACTCAATCGATCCAACGCAGCTTATCCAGATTGGAACTGGAACTAACCCAGCGCCGTTTAACGGAAATTCGCAATAATAGCTAAAGGGGGCACCAGATGAGTGTTTTATCCACTGCCGCCCAGAAGCAGGTAGAAGATACGCTAGTTAAGGATGATATCCTCACTAAGGATAAGTTGGCTGAACTAAAAGCAGGCGCCGAAAAGGAAAGCACGCCCCTTTTAAGTTTTTTGGTAACTAATGGCCATGTTACCGATGAGGCTATGACCAAGACAATCGCCCATGTTACCAAGGTGCCATATGTGAATTTGTCGAGTGCACATATTGACCCTGAGGTACTTGAACTGCTACCCCAGGAAGTGGCAGAACGTTATATGGCTGTCCCACTTGGTGAAATGCAGAACCGCCTTGTAGTAGCTATGCTTGATGCCGACAACGTTCAGGCTGTCGACTTTTTATCTAACAAAATTGGCCGTCCGCTTAAGGTGTACGCTGCGAGTGAGTCTGGTATCCGTCAGGTACTTCATCAATATCAGGGCAATATTTCTCAACAGGTTGTAGGAGAAATAAGCAGCATTGGTGATGTTGCGGCCGCTACTGAGGCCTCACAACTCGAGAATATACAGAACAATGTTGGTGACAAAAACATTAAGACCATTGTTCAGGACTCACCAATCAGTAAGGCACTGTCGACGATCCTGGAGTTTGCAGCTAAGAATAACGCCAGTGACGTGCACATTGAGCCATTGAAAGATGCATTAAAGATACGATGCCGTATCGATGGTATTTTGCGCGAAATTTTGCGTTTGCCTAAATCAATCGAGCCGCCGCTTGTATCTCGTATTAAGATTTTGGCTAACCTAAAAATTGATGAACACCGCGTACCGCAAGATGGTGAGTTTAGCATTAACGTCGCAGGTCACGCTATCGACTTGCGTATTGCTATCTCGCCGGTAGTCTGGGGAGAGCAGGTGGTTATTCGCTTGCTCGACAAGTCTGGTACCAGTCTAAAGCTTGAAGACATGGGCTATGCTGGTCGCGCTTTGCGTACTATTCGTGAAGGCCTCAAAGGCTCAAATGGAATGATTCTTACTTCGGGCCCAACAGGATCTGGTAAGTCGACGTCACTCTACGCCCTATTGCAAGAAGTTAAAAGTGACGGTATCAATATTGTTACGCTTGAAGACCCTGTTGAGTACAAAATGGATGGCATCAACCAAATTCAGGTCAATGCTGATGTAGGTCTAACGTTTGCGAGCGGCTTGCGCTCTATTTTGCGTCAGGACCCTGACGTTGTTATGGTTGGTGAGATCCGTGACAAGGAAACTGCCGAGCTTGGTGTTCAGGCGGCTTTGACCGGTCACTTGGTATTCAGTACCTTGCACACCAATTCAGCTGCTGGTATTTTGCCACGCTTGTTGGACATGGAGATTGAGCCATTCTTGATTGCCTCAACAGTGCGTACTGTGATTGGTCAGCGTTTGGTGCGCCGAATTGGTGCAGATAAAGAAACATATCAATCCGACAAGGTCGAGACTGAAGCTATTAAAGCTACGGTAGGCCACTTGCTGCCAAAAACAAAGGAAGAAGTTGAAAAAGTATCTAAAGATCTTGGATATGATAACTTGCCACTTGCGGGTCAAAGCGCTTATACTTTAACTAAGGGCATTGATAGTCCGGCTGCACCTGGCGGGTACAAAGGGCGCATGGGAATCTACGAAGTGTTTAATATCACTCCTGAGATTCAAGAGCTTATCCTGAAACATTCAACAAGTGGTGATATTCAGGAGCTTGCCCAAAAACAGGGAATGATAACAATGAGACAAGACGGCTATTTAAAAGCCTTGTCGGGTCAGACAACACTAACAGAAATTAATCGCGTTGCAAGTGCAGACAGCGCATAGGAAAAGGGTGGATATATAAATGCAAGGGCAACCAAGAATTGAAGTCTTACTGGAGGAGGTCGTCAAAAAGAAGGCGTCTGACCTCCACTTGCAGGTTGGTCTGCCGCCAATGCTTCGTGTTGATGGCAAATTAACTCCTATTAATGGAGCTCAAGTGCTTACCGACGAAGATGTAGAAGCACTCATTTTTGCAATCCTCGACGAAGACCAAAAGCAGATCCTGCTTAAAGACAAAGAGTTTGACTTTAGTTTTGCCTTTGGTGATCTTGGCCGTTTCCGTGTAAACGCTTTTCATGAACGTGGCAATTTAGCAGCCGCACTTCGCCTTATCCCAAACGAAATCTTAACCATTGAACAGCTTGGTCTGCCGCCTATTGTCAGTAAATTTGCTGAATATCCTCGTGGTTTGGTGCTTGTAACTGGTCCAACAGGATCGGGTAAGTCTACGACGCTTGCCGCCATGATCCACAAGATCAATATGGAACGAGCAGAGCACATTATTACTATCGAAGATCCTATCGAATATACACACCGTTCTAAGCGATCAGTAATTGTGCAGCGTGAAGTGCACTATGACACATACTCATTCTCAGCAGCCTTGCGCTCGGCACTCCGTGAGGATCCAGACGTTGTACTGATCGGTGAAATGCGAGATCTTGAGACCATCGCTTCGGCTATTACGATTGCTGAAACTGGTCACCTGGTCTTTGCTACGCTGCACACTAACTCTGCTGCACAGTCGATCGATCGCATTATCGACGTCTTCCCGCCGCACCAGCAATCACAAATCCGCTCACAGCTTTCTAACATTTTGATGGCAGTTTGTTCTCAGCGTCTTATCCCAACAATTGGTGGCGGACGCGTTGCCGCCGCCGAGATTCTTATAGCTACCCCAGCTGTCCGCAACATTATTCGTGAAGGAAAAACACATCAGCTCGAAGCTGTTATTCAGACTGGTGGAGAATTTGGTATGCAGTCGATGGACAAGACGCTCGTTGGACTGGTCCATAACGGCTCTATAAGCTACGACGATGCACGTCAGTTTGCAGTTGATCAAGATGAACTTGACCGCTTGATGAGAGGATAAACGGTACATACAAATGCTTTCCTACAAATACACTGCACGCGACCCGGCCACTGGCGGTATTGTAAAAGCTACCGTAGAGGCAGAGAGTGAACAGGCAGCTGCTCGTCTTGTGCATAAAGAGGGGCTTGTTGCTATTGATATCTCTTTAGCGGAACAAGGCGCAACGGGCATCATGGCTCGTTTCCACCGCGTTAAAACCAAAGACAAGGTTTTGTTCTCGCGCCAGCTCTCAACGCTTATCAATGCCGGGCTGCCATTGGTGCAGAGCCTCCGCAGCGTCGGTGATCAAACAACAAGCAAGCAGCTCAAGGTTGTGTTGAGTAAGATTATCGCTGATGTTGAGTCAGGTTCTACGCTTGCCGACGCTATGGCTAAACACCCCTCAACCTTTAACCAGATATACATCAGTTTAATTGCAGCTGGTGAAGCTTCCGGTACCCTTGATCGGGCGCTTGAACGACTTGCTATACAACAAGAAAAAGATGCTGACCTAGCCAGTAAAATTCGTGGCGCCATGGTGTACCCAGTTATCGTATTGCTGGTGATGTTTGGCGTGCTGGGCTTCATGTTAGTTAAAGTACTGCCGCAGGTGCAGCAGTTGTATTCAGACCTGCCAGGCGCAAACCTGCCTTTGATTACAACTATTTTGCTCGCAATCTCTAGTTTCATAATCCATCAATGGTGGATTGTGCTTATTATGCTTGTCGTGGCGGCTTTCTTAACCTCCAGATGGGCACGTACAGTAGGTGGTAAGCACGCGATCGATAAAATGAAAATGCGCGCTTGGCCAGTCGGACCCTTGTTTATGAAGATGTACATGGCTCGCTTTGCCCGCACGGCAACAACTTTGGTTGCGAGCGGCGTGCCTCTCTTACAGGTACTTGAGATCACGAGTAACTCAATTAATAACGTACATATTGAGAACTCTATTAATAAAGCAGCGGAGAAGGTTAAGGGCGGTAAATCGCTGGCCGATTCTATCCAGAACGATCAAAACTTCTTGCCACTTGTGCCGAACATGATCCGCATTGGTGAGCAGTCGGGTTCCATGGAGCAGATGCTTGCCAAAACGGCTGATTATTACGAAAAAGAGGTCGATAACGAAGTTAAATCTATCTCAACGATTATTGAACCTGTCCTAATGGTGATACTTGGTGTTATGGCATTCGTGATTGTTGCAGCGGTACTTCTCCCGATTTATGGATTAGCCGGTCAATCCTTCGTGTAGGTCGTATCTGATGTTGTGGATAACGCTTGCGCTCGATGGGGTACATCGGGTATTATCCAAACATAAGCGTAAAAAAATAAGCAAAGGGGGCATTTGCAAATGTCTAACATAAAAAACCGTAAAGAAGATGGATTTACCATCATCGAAGTACTGATTGTACTGGCTATTGCTGGTCTGATCATGCTGATCGTTTTCCTGGCAGTACCTGCTTTGCAGCGTAACTCTCGTAACACCCAGCGTAAGAATGACGCTGCTAACTACTTGAGCGCCGTAAACGAATTTATGAACAATAATAACGGTAAGGTTCCATCAGCAGCAGCTGACGTAACTACCATTAACAGCCTTGCTAAGCTCAGTACTCTAACTGCTCCAAGTGCAGTTAGTACTGGTGCACGAACAGGTGCTGTAGCGGTTGACGCTATGGAGCTTGTTACTGGTGCGAAATGTGACACCTCTAGTGTAGGTAACACGGCAGCAGGTTCAACTCGCCAGTTTGCTCTTCGCTATGGCATCGAGGACTCAGGCGGTAACGCCGTTAAGCAATGTATTGATTCCTAGAATCATAATGCAGTTATAAAAAATAGGCTTCGAGAGGGGCCTATTTTTTATAACTTGTACTCAACTTGTATCTGGATTAAAATCCCATTAATAGACTAAGTCAGGAGATCGAATGGGATTAGGCGGCGGTAGAAAAGTTTCGCGCAGAGGCTTGATTATTATCGCAGCTTTGCTTTTTGGTATAGCTTTAAGCTCAAGACACAGCATAGGCCAGAATCAGATTCGCTCGGTAGCCCCACAACCTAATATCCTTGCTATGCTATCAAAAAAGCCTACAAGCGGGCAATTACGACGAGATATGGCACGGAATACAGCTTCGTCTGCTGGAATTGGCATTACTGTAGCAGCCCGTAACAATGCAGTGGCAGGCAAGAATTTGACTATTCCAGGGCAATTGAGCACCATTCGACGCGCTGGTATGCTGCACGCGGATGAGACTTGGCAGGCCACAAAAACGTATATTATCGACAGCGAGGTTACTGTGCTTGACGGAGTCACATTAACTATCCAGGCTGGAACTGTTATTAAGATTGTTGGCCCGGGCAGTGGTATCCATGTGCAGCAGGGCGGCAAACTCATCGCTAATGGCACTACCGAAGACCCCGTATACATTACGAGCTATCGTAACGATGTGGTCGGCGGAAACACCAGTACTGGCATGATTCGAGCCGGTGTAGGCGATTATCTAACGGCACTTACGCTTGACGGTGGTTCGCTAGCCACATTGAGCAATACACGTATAAGTTATGCCGAAGTTGGAATAGTTGTGAGCGGCAATTTAAATGCTCGCAATTTAGCAATTGGTCGCACCAACAACGCTATAACGAGCTATGGTGGCCAGACTGTGCTGACTGATATGCTCATGAGCAACAATGGCACTACTATGCTAGTGAGGGGTGGAGAGGTCATTATGCGAGGTGTTATCAGGAGTTACTCAGCAAAATCCATTCAGGCGTGTGACTGGATGAGCGACCAATGTTCAGTAGATGCTGCCTATGTTTCTTGGCAAGAAGGAGACGTATCCGCAGGCAGTACCGCTTGCGGACAGGTACTGCTTAGCGCCGAGTTATTGTCTGCAAGCCGTAATTGTTCGGGCGACCGTGGGTTCCCGAACCTGAGTGCTGCTTCAATGAACCTGCAGTCGAGGCTCGATGCTATCGCGAGCGACTGCTTGGCTCAAGGGCAGGACCCATGCGATGCCCTTATGATGGCCAATGGTATTCTTGATAGCCGTACGGCTGCATTATCGAATATGGCATTAAGCTTGCCGCAGGGCCCGCCAAGTAATCGACCTATGGCCTGGGCTGACCAGCTCGAGACAAATACTCGTACTTATTTTGCTACTCGAGTAGGACCGGATGCTGAGCCTCTTGTTTTTAAAGATGCGGCGCGTTTGGCATGTGATGTATTACGAGCAGTGCAGGATGCGTTTGACTCGTCGGCACGCTAGTCTGTGA